>VFQT010000647.1_pt1 | contig 48691 bp, 36 predicted proteins | sample 3512381 | NCBI WGS metagenome assembly VFQT01 (sample SAMN10412376, study PRJNA504923) | tailings metagenome | isolation source: Relicate 2 Philex TSF3 active mining site | place: Philippines: Tuba, Benguet | collected 2017-08-29 | reverse complement strand
CGCTTTTGAAGACCCCGTTCCGTATCCGGTTATGCGTGATGTCGCGAAACCATCGTTCGATGACGTTCAGCCAGGAACTGCTGGTCGGAGTGAAGTGGATGTGAAACCGCTTGTGTCGCTTCAGCCAGTTAATGACTTTGGGATGCTTGTGTGTTGCGTAATTGTCAACAATCAGATGCAGGTCGAGATCCTTCGGTGTTTCCGCGTCGATCTTCTTTAAGAACCGAATCCATTCCTGATGGCGATGCCGGGGCATGCAGTCAGCAATGATCTTTCCTTCAGCCAATTCGATCGCGGCGAACAAAGTTGTAGTGCCGTTGCGTTTGTAATCATGAGTCATCGTTTTCAGTCGGCCTGGAAACATCGGCAGACTTTTCTGCGTGCGGTCAAGCGCCTGAATCTGGCTCTTCTCATCGCACGAGAGAACCAGTGCGTGTTCCGGAGGGTTCAGGTAAAGACCAACAATATCGACGAGTTTTTCAGCAAATCGCGGATCATTTGAGACTTTGAAGTTCTTCGTGCGATGTGGTTTCAGGTTGCTGTCTCTCCACACCCGCTGCACGGTGGCCTTGCTGACACCGACTGCTTCCGCCATCGATCGAACACTCCACTGAGTCGCATTCGGCGGTGTTTCCTGAGTCGTTTTCCGAATGATCTCCTCTTCCTTAGCCGCCCGAACAGATGCCTTCCGACCAGGACGCGGAGCGTCTTTCTCGATCCCTGCCACTCCGAATTCAGCGAAACGATTTCGCCATGTGGCGACTGTTCGCCGCGTACATCCCAGTTCAGCGGCGATCTCCTGATTCTCACGACCAGTGGCCGCTGCCAGCACGATCTTGGCGCGAAGGACCACACGCGCCGGCGTGCTTCTGCCACGCGACCACTTCCTCAGCGTCTCCTGATCAGACTCGGATAAATTGATCCCAACAGCAATTCGCATAGCATGAGCCTCCTTGGTAAGAGGATCAAACACCAGCAAGCAAAATAAGTGTCGCTATTTGAGAGACGCTACACTAGCGGATCGCCTGCAATTCGCGCCGAAAGCCGGCAACCAGGCACTGGTCCACGCTACGTTCTCGCCGCCCCTGTTCGCAAACCGCCCCGCGTACGGCCACGATATCCGGGCAGATTTCAAGAATGTCCGGGAGGGATTCCGTCGTGACTTTTCCGGCAAGTGCCAGCTTCATGCCTGCGGCAGAAGTCTCGATCTGAATTCGTTTCAGGCGGCCTCTCTCCACCCAGTCCAGCAGGCTGGAACCATCTTTGCGAAACGTATCGACCAGCAATACTCCGCAGCCGGTCTTGCGTCCCTCAGCCAACACCTCTTCAGGACTCGGCGCGTCGCAGCGACTGAAATCCGCATAGGCCACAGCCACCCACGTCACACGCCCAAACGGCAATTCTCGAACCTTTGCCCAGTCTTCACGCCACGCGGTCCGTCCGGTCAAACCCAGCTTCAAATACAATGGATTCAAATGGCTGATCTCCTCGGCAAGGAGATTCGCGCCACGGCGCAGGGAGGGGCCTTCGAACCAGTCGCTGATTTCCCCAAGAGCAATGCTGAACGGTGCAGCGGTGTCGAGGGTCGTGAGGCGATCCCGGATGGCCTGCAATGTGCGCCCGTCGGCCATGCCAAGAGGACCGTTGGTAGGTTCTTTCACATCGATGATGTCCGCCCCTCCGAAAACGGCAGCCTCACACTCGTTCGCGTTTCGCACAGAAACCAGAAACTGGGGTGAGGATGACATAGCACAGGGCTCAAAAAATGAAACCCCGTGTGGCTAAGCAACACGGGGCATCGAGATCACACGTTGTTCAGAAACTGGCTCAGGCGTCCGGAGCAGCTTCTTCCGCTTCGCCGCCTTCTTCCGCAGCCTCTTCACCTTCTTCGCCATCGATCTCCAGTTCGACATCAAGATCGATGTCATCACCTGGTTCGACTTCGGCGTCGACCTTGACTTCTTCTTCCACCTCTTCTTCCGGTGGAGGTGCAACGACCTGAACAATCGGAGTGCCGTCGGGGTTCAGGGCTTCTTTCAGAGGCTGCATAAAGTACCTGCGCTTGCCCTTCGCAAGCAGGTTCGCGAGCAGTTCTTCTGCCTTGTCTTTCTCGTAATACAGGAAGCGTCCTTCTTCACGCATCGTGCTGCTGTAAACAACCCACACGATTCGCCGACGCTGCATCTGCTCTTTCGCACGCTTGGTGCGAGGCTTAGCGACCTTCTTCTTCTTGGCAGCTGCGTCTTTTTTGTCGCCCTTTGACGCTTTCTTCTTGCCGCCCTCTGCCTTCTCATCGCCTGAGGACTTGCGGGATTTCTTCTTTACGCCATCCGCTTCAGCAGCCTCAGCTGCCTCCACTTCACGACGCATTGCAATTCGACTCTTGGCCATTGCTTGCTACCAAACCTTCAGAAGTTCTTTGGAGGAACGACGACCAACGCCGTCCTGCAGATTATTTTCGATGGGAGCACTGCTCCCACGATCGTTGCCTGACCCGAACAGTTTCCCTCAATTGGCCGAAATGTTGCCAAACCTGAAAGGGGCCCGTTTGAGAAAGCGAAGAAGAATAGCAGGGAATTCTGTCAAATTCCACCTCCAATCGGGCCCAATCCTTCCGTCGGCCTGAGCATTTTCGAAATTGGCCCTAACAGGGTCCGCATGGCCTCTTGCGAATCCAGAACATTCGTGCGAAACAGGGGCTAACGGCTGACTGGCGATGAGTTTCCCGATTTCGAGGGGCGTGAAATCACTCGTTCCACGACTCGCCGGATCGCTTCTTTCATCTTCGGGCGATCGACCTCGTGGACATCCAGTGGCTTGCCAATCGCCGACAACATCGTGACGGTAAGCCGTCCCCCAAGATGCTGGCGGAATTCCTCCAGCCCCTGAAACAGCTCTTCTGTCTGCATCAATGTCGGATGGTTGATCAAGAGCCCCAACCCCTCGAGCGTCTGGAGGACTCGATCCGCATCCGTTTCAGGCAGTCCATGCACAAGGCTTGAATACACAGTATCCACGGCTACACCAATCGCCACTGCTTCCCCGTGCCGAAGTTCGAACTGCGACATTGCCTCCAGCTTGTGAGCTGACCAGTGTCCATAATCCAGCGGCCGCGCTTCCAGCATCTCAAATGGATCTCCGCCGGCCGTGATGTGGCGCAGATGCCAGAGCGCCGAATCTTCGATCACCTGCCAGCATTCAGAACCACGACAGGCGATGGCCGATGCGTCCCGAAAGATCCGCTCGAAGAACGCGGGATCCTTCAGCAGGGAGACCTTCACGGCCTCTGAAAACCCGCAGCGGAAATCCCGATCGCTCAGTGTTTCCAACATGCGTCGGTCATTCACGACTCCCCAGGGAACAGCGAACGAACCCAGCCAGTTCTTCTTTTGAAACAGGTTGACCCCGTTCTTCACGCCGACACCGGAATCCGCCTGAGCCAGCGTCGTGGTTGGAATTCGAACCAGCCGCAATCCTCGGTGAGCAATCGCGGTCGCGAAACCAACGGCATCAAGGACGGCGCCGCCACCAATCACTACCACGTAACTTCGCCGATCCAGATCGGCTTCGTTCATCACCTTGAGCATCCGTTCAAGGATATGGACATCGTTTTTGACCGCCTCACCCCCCGGCACAAACTGTGGATTCCCGATGACGTGGAACCGGTTCTGGTAACGGCGAGCAAAGGCGTGAAGTCGGTGTTTGAGATCCGGGTTCGCTTCCGCAACAAACTCGTCCACCCAAAACTGGACTCGAGGAATTCTGTCTTCGGAAGGTTCGAGCAGATCCGCCAGAACCGCAGCATCTGCATTCAGAACGTCATTCGTGAAACGCAGGCGGTGCCGAAAGCGGACGTGAAAGTCAACATCCGTGGACGCGGTAGAGGCTTGGTGAGACATTGCGCTGGGGAGTTTTTCTGTACCCGGACTCAGGAGGTCCATGGAGGAGGGTCACGTGGTGGCCGCCGGCATCCATTCCGTCGCAATTTCGTCCGCCGGAACATGCCCCGGATTTCGGACGAGGTCAAGACTTTAATCCTGAAATGGCACCCGGGGCAAGCATGCGATCGGAGTTGCCATCGCCCGAACCCGGCGCCCGGCCAACAGGAACTGGTGCTGGACCTCCAGTTTTGCAATACAAATGACGGGCATCAGACCACGGGCCAATGAACTTCCACGGGGCGCCGATTGGCCCTTTGACAGCACAATCGATACAGCCGTCACAGTCGCGCGCAGGCCGGAGAGTAACCGGCAAACCCTGCGCTTTGCCTCAGCCTCCCAGTCTCCGCAGTCCGAAAACATTAGCGGCGTTACCCAAGAGCGAATCAAAGACTCCCCAAGATTTCTGAATGCGGCGTGTGCATTCACGGTGAGTTCCCAGATTCACTCAGCAAGAAACGATGTGTAGGAGAAACTGAGATGAAGGCAATGACACTGACAGCTGCTCTGGTGGTATTTTCTATCGCCAACAGCGCACAGGCCGGTCTGTTCGGTCTGTTCAAGCACAACAGCGGATGTGGTTGCAGCGTAGAACCAACCTGCTGTGCTCCTGTTGAAGCTTCCTGCTGTGCTCCAGCAGAAGCAACCTGCTGTGCTCCAGCTGCATGTGCAGCCGCTGAACCAACCTGCTGTGCTCCAGTTGAAGCATCATGCTGTGCTCCAGCTGCTTGTGGTGCTGCTGTTGAACCAAGCTGCTGTGCTCCGGTTGAAGGCTGCAACACATGTGGTGACAGCTGTGGCTGCCACAAGAAGCACTGCTTCAAGCTGCCAAAGATCAAGCTGCCAAAGCTCCGCCTGCCAAAGTTCAAGCTGCCTAAGCTTGGCTGTGGTGGTGGCTGCAACAGCTGCGGCTCATCATGCTGCGACGTTGAACCAACCTGCTGTGCTCCAGTCGAAGCTAGCTGCTGTGCACCAGCTGCTCCGACCTGTGCCGCTCCATGTGGCGGATGCAACTAAGGTCAGGTTGGCGTAAGGTGAGGTGATTAGCCAACGTGATCAGGGTCTGACGGACCGAGAGAGCGAACGTCGTGAGTCGCTCTCTCCCGTCCCTGAAAACACGTCAGTGCGGTTGACAGTTTGAAAAGGACGCCGACAGACGAATAGTCACGGTTAAAAGCCCAGCCTTCCGCCCCGCAATGCTGAGGATCGTGAGGAAACTCACTTGGGGAACACGCCAAACGGGAGTCATCCCGCCTCGCGGTTCCACCAGACGGATCAGCAAACAGGGTGGAACCGTTGGAGACAACAGAACGGCGATGATTCCCGCTTCCTGGCGAATCATCGCCGTTTCTGCGTTGATGCTTCTTGGAATTCGCCGTCCCTGGATACTATCCCCGCGGTTGCTCCGCAGAGTAGTATCGATTCCATTGCCATGGCGGGTTCCTGTATGAACGTTTCATCTTCCTGGGATGTCGTCATCATTGGCAGCGGGCATAATGCTCTGGTTGCCGCCGCCTACCTGGCCAAAGCCGGCCTGCAGGTTCTGGTGGTTGAAAAGCGAGCAGAGGCCGGAGGCGCGACGACGTCGCAGCGAGTCTTTCCGGATTACGATGCCTGGCTTTCGCGATACGCCTATCTGATTTCGCTCTTTCCCGATCAGATTCTTCGTGATCTGAATCTTACTCTCGAGTGCCGCCGGAGAAACATTGCGTCATTTACTCCCTGGACGGATTCGAACGGTCAATCGCGCGGACTGGTCCTTTCGAATGTTGACCCGGAACGGTCCAGGATGTCCATGCGGGAACTGACTGGTTCAGATGCTCAATGGACTCGGTACCAGGCCTTCGGCGAACTTCAGCAGGAGATGGCTCGAGTGGTCTGGCCATCAATGCTCAGCCCGTTGAAAACTCAGGCTCAGTTCAAAGCCGCTCTGAAATCTCAGCTTGCACGAGACGCGTGGAACGCTTTCGTGGAACGTCCGGTCGGTGAGGTCATTGAAAGCTACTTTGACCACGATGCCCTGCGAGGCCTTGTCCTGACGGATGCTCTGATTGGTGTCGATTCCTGGGCGCACGATCCGTCACTCCTTCAGAATCGATGCTTCCTCTACCACATCATTGGAAACGAAACGGGCGAGTGGAAAGTCCCAGCCGGCGGTATGCGCTCTCTGGTCAACTCGCTGCTGGATGCCTGCCAAAAGGCGGGGGTCACGATTGTTCGCGATACGGAAGCTCGACACATCGAGACCGGCAACAGCCATCAAACGGTGACTCTGAGCCATCAGGGTCAGGAGCGAACAGTTCTTGCCACTCGAGTTCTGGTCAATGCAAGTCCCCGGATCTTCGCTCGCCTGACCGGCCGGAACTGGACTCCTTCCAGGGCCGATGAAGGAACCGCGGTCAAAATCAACATGCTGCTTCGACGGCTTCCGCGAGTCAAAGCGAAGGGTGTCGCGTCTGAAGAAGCGTTCGGCGGAACGTTTCACATCGACGAAGGATATGCTCAACTGGAAAACGCATGGAGAGCATCAAACGCGGGCCAGCTGCCGGATCCTGTTCCGGGAGAAATCTACTGCCACACTTTGACAGACTCTTCGATCCTGTCTCCCGAACTTCGCGCGGCCGGATACCAGACTCTGACTCTCTTCGGTCTTCACATGCGTTACGAACTGTTTCAGAACGACAACGCAACACTGCGGCAGGAACTGCAGAACCGATATTTCAATGGCTTGAATCAGCTTTGTGATGAACCCTTCGAAGACTGCCTCGCGCGCGATCGAAACGGCAAACTGTGCGTGGAAGTGAAGACGCCGGTTGATCTGGAAAACGACATCGATCTGGATCGGGGAAACATCTTCCACAACGAATTGTCCTGGTTCTTCAGAACAGATACACAGACGCAACGCTGGGGAGTGGAAACTGATTTTCCCGGAATCTACCTTGCCGGCTCTTCCGCGCTTCGAGGCGGTGCAGTGAGTGGCATCCCGGGGCACAACGCCGCAATGTGCATCCTGGAAGAACTGGGGCTCAAGTCGTTCTAAACAGAGAGGACCGGTGCGATGCAGTTTTCTCTTTCGGCCATCGTGTGTTCACTCGTGTTGATCATGCTGCCATCAGCGGTCGCCGACGAGAACGCCCCGACGCAGCTGATCGGCTACACGGAAGGACGCAATGACCTGCCCGATGGTCAGTTCGCCAACTGGAAAACTCACCGAGCCTTTGTTGTTCAGGCAAACGGTCAGGGACGCCGACTCGTCGCGCCAGAACTGGCCAACAAAGAACATTCGTGGACGCAGTTCGCGGGCTGGTCACCGGACGGGAAGCAGGCCATCGTTGTCAGCCTCTGGGAAAGCCCGGAAAATGCGGCGTGGGAACGAGCCAACAAGACCTTTCGCATGACCGAAGGCTGGCTTGTGGATTCCTGCCTGGTTGACATCCGGTCGGGATCTGCCCTGAATCTGACATCCATCGATCGCATCAGCATCTACAACACAGGTCTGTTCTTTCTGCCCGGTTCGAAGGGCTTCGGATTTACTCCGCTGATCAACGGAGTGTCACGCCCCCACGTGATGGATCTGGATGGAAGGAACAAGCGGGATGTCTCCGGTGGTTCTCAATTCGCTTATGGCTACTCGGCTTCACCCGACGGAAAGCGAATCAGTTACCACGAAAACTATCAGATCTACATCAGCAACGCGGACGGCAGTGAGAAGCAGCATGTTGAGACTGGCAATTCCTTCAACTTTGTTCCGCAGTGGTCCCCGGATGGTGAATGGCTCCTGTTCGTTTCCGGCGAACACTACAACTGCCATCCCTATGTCGTGAAGAAGGACGGCACGGGACTTCGAAAACTGGCAGACCGAGGCGGTTATCGGGGCGTTGTCGAGCGACTGAAATACCCGGATTTTCACAGCGAAAGCAGCGATATCCCCGTCTGGGCAGCGGATGGGCAGACCGTCTTCTTCACAGCCAGGGTTGATGACCGAATCGAACTGATGCGATCAAACCTCGACGGGCAGGTCACGCGATTGACCAACACGCAACCGGGAACTCGCCACTATCACCCGGCCATTTCTCCGGATGGCAACTGGATCCTGTTTGGTTCCGACCGAAGTGGCACCATGCAGCTGTATGTGGCAGCAACAGATGGCACAAAGGTTCAGGCCATCACCAGCGTTCCACCTGATTCATGTGCAATGCATGGTCACTGGCAACCACGGCCGAAAGAGTAACTTGCGGGGAAGGATATTCTCCAGTGCAATCCGCGGTCCTTGAGAAGCTCTGAACACAGGATCTATTTCTTGAGGCTGGCTTTGCGTGCTTCGATGATCGCGTTGGGATCGGCGGGTTCCACTTCCGGGGCCACGAACTTCTTCAGGTCCCGAAGTGCAATGACGGTGTAACCTTCGAGCTTCAGGAACTTCAGGTACGCTTCAAAGTTCTGCTGGCTGCTGCTGACCCAGTCATGAGCCGTATCGGGAACTCCGTGAAACTGCATCACGGCAATGCGTCCATCGCGCGCCTGTGTCGCCGCTCGGACAAAGTCGGGGAGTGTCCATTTGGGACGAGCATCTCCGGCGGAAGGCACCATCAGAGGATGATCTTTTCCTGACTCAAGAGCAAAGCCTCGCCCTTCCTCATAAGGATGTTCCGGTGCGCCACCGCGACGCGCGTACAGAATGCCGTGCTTCCGCAGGATCGGGAACGCCTTCGGTGTCATGGCATTGCCTGGCCACGCAAACGTCACAGGAGCCGGTATCCCGTGAGCACGGCACTGCTCCTCGATGCCCGCCAGCTGCTCGTCCAGTTTGTCCACGGTCTTGTCCGTGATCCCAAGATGGTCCCGAGTGTGGTTGCCGATCTCGAAGCCGTCGTCATGCAGCGTCCGTATCTCTTCCCACGTCATGTAGTCCTTCTTGTTCTCGCGGAAGTCAAATCCCTCGGTGATAAAGAACGTGGCTCCGAATCCGTACTCCTTCAGCAGCGGACGCACGATCGTGAAATGGGACTTCGCGGAATCATCAAACGTCAAAACCAGTAACTTGTCTGGAACTGGAGACAGCTTCTGTTCCGCGACGCGCTCGTCTCCGAACGCCAATCCAGTACATACGAGGATGATGCTCACGGCCAACCATCGACTCATCAGGATGCTCCTGAGTTTTTGAATTCACCAGCCCGAACCAAACAATCGGTGTTGTAACTCGTCCATGGCGTCGCAGGAATCCAGACGTTCGTCGGCATCACCGGCGACGTCGGCGATGCGGACGGTCTATGCCGTGCTCAGTCTGCTTCTCTTTCATCACACTCAGCGCAATGCGTGCACAACCGGCCAGCCAGAATTGCTTCTTTCGGTGATGCTTCGTAATCCAAATGGGCGACGTCACGCTGCGAAGAAAAAACCAGAGCCCTGCTGCAAAAATCAAAATGCCCGCGACGATCGCATAGGGATGCCTCACATATCCGGACAGAGCCATGAACTGCCCGACACCTGCTCCGGCAACACCGAGAATCATCATCGTTCGCCGAACGGCCAGGTAACCTCGAGACAGTGAAAACGAGACCACGCACCGAACGGAGCAGAAGTACCAGAGAAACGAAAAGACAAGCCAGCCAGGCGCGAGGAAGAACAGTAACAGTACGGAGTACGGCGGAAGTCGGCGAAGCGTTCGCCGATGGAAGCGAACCAGGTCGGTACGTGCCCCGGTCTGCAAACAGCATCGAGGCAGCGACACGGTTGGACCACAAACGATTTGATCATGGTCAATGGAATACGCGGCGTCATCCCCGACATCCAGAAATGAATCGTCCGCGCCATTCGCTTCAGGCGTCAGGACTTCGTAAGGATTCTCTGACGGGACTTGTTGCGACACGAGCCGATTCCTGTTGCTCTCGATCGGCATTGCCAGGAATGTCCAGACACACCCAAACACAAAGAGCGATGCGGTTCACTGCCGCATCGCTCCTGTCAATCAGCCGAACGCTGAATTCGTTTCGGTACCTGGATCTGCCTTAGTAGTACAGGCCGCCAAACACGCGAGCACCAGCATAATACCAGCGCGCCTGCATGCGACACAGCAGCGGATGGCGGGAAGATTCGCACGCACAGTTCATGTTCTGCAGGAACTGACGGTCACACTGTGCTCGAGGCACACCTGCTGCCAGACACGCATCATGATTTGCACAGGCCGGACGGAAGTCAGCCCCAAACGCTCGCTGAGGCAACCAGAGGTTGCCGCCAAATGGATTTCCTGGACCACATGGACGCCACGGCGGGCAGCCGTAAGGCCCATCAGCCATTGCAACGGAAGGCATCGCAAGAAACAGTGCACAAAGAGCAGCAAACAGGCGGACTCGCATGGAATTTCTTCCCAACGAACGGAGGGTGATGGACAAATTCATTTACCCCAGAATACGCACTCACCCCTGTCTCTTCGAGCTACCGAGTCATCGATTCCCAAATTCCTCCCAAAGAACTGATCAAAACCTCAGTCTTTTCTGATGTTGTGAGGATTCCGTTACGCTTTGAGCAGCGCTTCAAGCACCTTGTCGCCCATTTCAGTGGTCGAGATCGAAGGACCATTACCCGCGATGTCCTTCGTGCGAGCCCCGGCCTTCAGGACATGATTGACGGCGGCTTCGATTGCATCGGATTCCGCATTCATGTTCAGTGAATACCGCAGCATCATGGCGACAGCCAGAATTGTTGCGAGCGGATTCGCGATGTTCTTGCCTGCGATGTCCGGTGCTGAACCATGAATCGGTTCAAACAGTCCTGGCCCACTGGAACCGATGGATGCCGATGGCAGAAGACCGAGTGAACCTGGCAACATCGACGCTTCGTCCGTCAGGATATCTCCGAACAAATTCTCGGTGACCACGACGTCAAAATCACGAGGCTTCGAAATCAGGTGCATGGCCATCGCGTCGACCAGCACAACGTTGTACTGCAGATCAGGAAACTCAGTCTTCACGACCTTCTCGGAAACCTGACGCCACAATCGGGACGCTTCGAGAACGTTTGCTTTGTCGACCATCGTCAACTTGCCACGACGGCGGCGAGCTGCTTCGGCGGCAAGCCGAACGACTCGCTCGATTTCTCCCGTTGTGTAAGTCATCACGTTCCAGGCTTCTTCGCCGCTGGCATGAGGTTTTCGACCAGACTCGCCAAAGTAAATCCCGCCGGTCAGTTCACGCACAAACAGGATGTCCGTACCTGAAACAATGTCTCGCCGCAACGGGGACGCATCGACCAGTTCGTCCCAGGTCTTGGTGGGGCGAAGGTTGGCGAACAACCCGAGTTCCTTTCGGATCTTCAGCAGTCCTGCTTCCGGGCGAGTCTTCGCTTTTGGATCATCCCACTTTGGTCCGCCTACGGCTCCCAGAAGGACGGCATCGGAAGCACGACACGCCGCGAGTGTTGCTTCGGGAAGCGGGTCGCCACAGGCATCGATCGCACAACCGCCAATCATGTGCTCGGACATTTCAAATGTATGCCCGAAGCGACTGGCGACGCCTTCCAGAATGCGTCGTCCCTGAGTGACAATTTCGGGACCAATTCCGTCGCCTGGCAGCAGTACAAATTTCGCGTGCATGACTTTCGAACCATTCGTGCAAACAGGGATTCTGGCTGAATTCAGCAGAGAATGACGTGGATAACGACCAGGCACTGAGCCCGCAGGCTCTTCCGGGTCAGGGTATTTCAGCCGTCAGGAAACCGGGCACAGAGTAGGGATCTGCAATTTCAAATCAACCGCATTTCGCCCTGCGGCAGAATTTCCCATCAGCAATTGCCGCGTCGGCTCCACAGGAAGCGACCAGTCGGACCAGACCACGGCGTCGTTCTACTTCGTCTGAAGTTCGAGAGGTCTTCCCGCCCCGTTTTTGGGCCGCTTTTGGCATCAGAACAACAGTGCTACGATACTGCGGCAGGCCTCTTTTCGACCTGCATCAACTTTTGTTTTCGACTCAACAGGTTTTGTATGGACACTTCACGGATGACACATCGCACCACCCGGCTCGCCACCATCGCGGCAGTGGTCCTTGGGATGACCGCTCTGACGGAAGCTCAGGAACTTCAGCCCATTCGAAGCGTGGAAGGAATTGCGGAATTCCAACTCGACAATGGACTGCAGGTCCTTTTGTTTCCGGATGATTCCAGCCCAAAGGTGACTGTGAATCTCACAGTCTTCGTCGGCTCCCGCCATGAAGGATATGGCGAAGCCGGGATGGCTCACCTGCTTGAACACATGCTCTACAAAGGGACTCCGACGTTTCCCCAGATCCCTGCCGAACTCCGAAAGCGCGGAGCGGACTACAACGGCACAACATGGCTCGACCGAACCAACTACTACGAAACAATGCCTGCCAGCGAGGAGAACCTCGACTTCGCACTTCGCCTGGAAGCGGACCGTATGGTCAACAGCTTCATCAAAGCGGAAGACCTCGCTTCCGAAATGACTGTCGTTCGAAGTGAATTTGAGCGAGGCGAAAACAGTCCTCAGCGAATTCTGATGCAGCGAATCATGGCCGCCGCGTTTGAATGGCACAATTACGGCCAGACGACGATCGGGAACCGAGCCGACATTGAACGAGTTCCAGTGGCGAACCTGCGTCGCTTCTATGAGCGATTCTACCAGCCGGATAATGCGATGCTGGTTGTTGCCGGAAAGTTTGACCCTCAGGTTGCTCTGGCGATGGTCCAGAAATACTTCGGTGCTCTGCCGAAGCCGGAACGACAGCTGGATCGCACCTACACCGAAGAACCCGCTCAGGATGGCGAACGACTTGTGACTCTGCGCCGGGTCGGCGATGTTCCGATGGCTGGTGTCCAGTACCATATTCCATCAGGCGCGCATCCGGATTTTGCTGTCGCTGATGTGCTCACCAGTGTTCTCACCACGGAACCCGGCGGTCGACTCTACGACCGACTCGTGACTCGAAAAATCGCCGCCGGACAGTACGGGATTTCCTTCGGACTGCATGATCCGGGCGTCATCCTGTTTCTGGCGGAAGGAGCTCAGGGAATTGATGCTCCGACACTGCTGCAGAACCTGACCGAGGCCGTTGAGACTGCGGCTGAAACACCTTTTACCCCGGAAGAAGTCGACCGGGCCAAGTCAGAACTGCTGAAACAGCGCGAACTTCAGATGGCCGATGCGCAGGGCGTTGCCATTGAGCTGAGCGAATGGGCGGCTCAGGGCGACTGGCGCCTGTTCTTCCTGCATCGCGATCGACTGGAAGCCGTGACGCCGGACGATGTGACTCGAGTTGCGAAGGCCTATTTGATCCGCAGCAATCGGACGGCGGGAATGTTCGATCCGACCAGGGAACCCGAACGTGCGGAGATTCCACCGACTCCAAATGTTGCCGACATGCTGAAGGACTACAAAGGTCGCAGCGCGGTGGCTCAGGGTGAAGCGTTTGATTCTTCACCTCTGGCGATTGAGTCGCGTGTGAAGCGATCGCAGTTGCCTTCCGGGATGAAGGTCACGCTGCTCCCGAAAAAGACGAGAGGCTCTCAGGTCACTCTGCGAATCAATCTGCGGTACGGCAGTCCGGATGCTCTTCGAGGACTGGCGACGGCCACGACGCTGCTGCCAGACATGCTGAACCGCGGCACAGAGCATATGACTCGACAGAAGATCAATGATGAACTGAACAACTATCGTGCTCAGATGATGGTCAGCGGATCGCCAGGCGTTCTGTCCGTCACTGTGCAGACGGCACGGGAAAATCTGATTCCGGTACTGGGCATCGTTGAAGAAGTTCTTCGGCATCCAGGGTTCCCGGCAGAAGAACTGGATGTAGTGCGTGAGGAACAGCTTGCCCGGCTGAACCAGCAGCTCACAGATCCTGCCTCTCTGGCCTTCGTCAATCTCTCACGGACACTGGCTCCGTTCGACCCTCAGGATCCTCGCTATGTTCCAACCATGGAAGAGGATATTGATCGCATCAAGTCCTGCTCGGTGGATCAGATTCGAGAAGCCTATCGTACGCTGGTATCAAGTTCTGTCGGTGAACTGACGATCGTCGGAGATTTTGATCCCGACGCGGTCGTCGAGTCTGTGGATAAGTTCACGGAAGGCTGGAAGTCCAGTGTCCCGTTCGCCCGACTGACACGAGTCCACGTGGACAACAAGCAGGGCAAAGTGGAATTGATCAGTACGCCAGACAAGCCGAACGCGACGTTTGTGGCAGGGATGACCATCCCCATGAAGGATAGTGATCCCGACTTCGCGGCGATCACGATTGGCAACTTCATTCTGGGCGGAGACGGACTTAGCTCTCGACTTGCGAATCGAGTTCGTCAGCAGGACGGCTTGTCATACACCATCCAGTCGGGACTGCAGCCATCCGCCGTCGATGATCGAACCGCCTTCATGATTTTTGCCATTTCGAATCCGGAGAACTCTCCAAAGGTTCACAAAGCGATCGAGGAAGAGATCAGTACTCTTCTGGAAAAAGGCATCACTCAGGAAGAGCTGGATGCCGCAAAGGCCGGCTACCTTCAGGAACAGCAGGTTCAGCGCACAGATGATGGCTCACTGACGCAGATGCTGGAGGTCTTTGCCTTCATTGGTCGCGACATGAAATACGTGGCCGACTTCGAAGATCGAATCCAGAAGCTCACCGTCGAGGACGTGAACAAAGCTCTGCGAAAGCACATCGACCCAAAGCGACTGTTCATCTTCATGGCCGGCGATTTTGATGCGACGGAAAAGGCTGAGAAACGCTGACCGCAAAGGTTCATTCAGCCACAGGAAACGCCACTTCACAAAGTGGCGTTTTTTTGCGACTCCGATTCCGAAGTGACAGTACGTCGCCCGGTCGTGATCGATGGTGGCCGGTGGCCGCGTCACGTTGAGGCAGGCGGACTGGCCTGAAGCAGTTCCGGCGGGTATTCCACATACACCATGTACAATCCCTGAGGAACTGCCGTCATCCCGGCAACTGACCGATCGAGGGATTCAATCACGTGTCGAAGGTAACTGACCGGTCGTTTTCCTCGACCTATATCCGTCAGTGTCCCCACGATCGAACGCACCATGTTGTAAAGAAAACCGTCTGCCATCACCTCAAAGGTCAGGAATGGTGATTCGTTGAGATCCGGCAGCGGGCGGCCCGGCATTGGATGAGCCGGCCGCCAGTGATGCGTTGACTGCCACATGTCCCACGACGGAACACGACGAACGACGGCATCCATGATCGTCCGCACGCTGCTTTGTTTGTTCGGATACTCCTTTTCGAAACAGCGAAAATCGTGCGTTCCCAGCAAAGCCTGAGCAGCCTCGTGCATGCGTTCAACATCCAGACGCACGCGAGCCTGCTGGCAGTAGTTCTTCAGAAACGGCGGGCATACTTCGCCATCATGGATCAGATACCGATACCGCTTGCGCACGGCGGAGAATGTTGCATGAAACGCCAGCGACACTTCCTGCGCGGAGACGATGGAGATGTCCGTTGGAAGGTGCGTCTGCAGAGCAAGCCGGACGTTCTGAATGGGAATCCGGCTGACCGTGAAGAAATTCGCCACCTGTCCTAACGCATGGACTCCGGCATCCGTTCGACCAGCGCAATAGACACGCCGACGCTCACCAGTGACCGCCTCGACAGCTCGCTCAACACAGGACTGGACCGATTCGCCATTCGGCTGAACCTGCCAGCCCTTGTACGCCGTTCCATCGTACGAGATGGTCAGCATGATGTTGCGAGTCCCCGGCGGTGCATTGACGGCTTCAAAGGGAAGAACCGACAGCCGATCTTCTCCGGAGTCGGTCATTTGTTTTCAATCTCCAGCTCAATCCCGCCCGTCATCGATGCAATGACGTTGTACACAATTGCATAAAAGGCTCCGCCAATGAAGCCGAGGATGCCATACATAATTGGCAGGAAGATCAGCGCGACTATTTCAAACGGCTGCCATCGCCCATTCGCCATCCCCACAACGACGACCAGAAGCAGAAAGGCACAAACGATGGCAGACGTTACAAATGCCCCGGCAGCAAAAAACAGCCCCAGGGAAACGACGCCGACTCGTTTCAGCTTGATGGTCGAACCGGTGACAACAGATCTTTCCAGCCCATCCGACACTGCAAATGGATTTGACACAGGACCTCCTCAGGCAAACAGGGACTAACTGATCGGAATCCGATCAATCCGGGCAGCAAGGATAAAGTCGTTCAGCGAAAGCCCCTGGATCGCATGTGTCCAGATTTCGACCGTCACATTTCGATACTGGACCAGGTGCAGGTCCGGATGATGGGCCTGCTCCTCGGCAATCACCGAAACCTTTTGAAAGAACTCCATCGCTGACAGGAAGTTTCTGACCTTCCATGTGCGACGGATTCGATCAGGCCCGGCAACATATTCCCACTGAGGCAGGCAGACAATCTGAGCGGCAATCTCGTCAGCCGTCAGCTTCGGCACCCCGCCTTCACAGGGCACACAACGGGCAGAACAAAGCTGTTCCAGTGACTGCGGTGAGTTCATATGTCACGCCTCAACAGATCAGACAACTGTCGCCAGCCACGCCTAATTCAGAACAACGCGGCAGTATTTCTTCTTTCCTGCCCAGACCAGCAGTCCTGACTCAACCGGGATCTGCTGATCATGAGCGGTGATCGGCGTCTTGCCTTCTCCCAGCTTCGCACCGCCGCCATCAATCAGACGGCGAGCTTCCCCGTTACTGGAACACAACTGCAGCGATGTCAGCAGCTTCACCGCGGAAAGACGCCCTTCCACAAGAAGACTTGAAGCCAGTGCAACGTTCGGAATGTCTGTCGGAAGAGCTTCGCCACCAATCTCCGCCTGCCAGCGAGCGGCTGCCGCATCAGCATCGGCTGCAGTGTGGTATTGAGCAATTACCGACTTTGCCAGAGTGACTTTGGCTTCTTTCAGATGCCCTGCCAGAAGTGTATCGACCTGCTCCATCGGGAATTCCGTCAGCAGTTCAAAGTACATTCGCATGACACCGTCCGGCAGCTGCATGAACTTTTTCATCATGTCATACGCCGGCTCACTGATCCCAATGTAGTTGCCAAGGCTCTTGCCCATTCGGCGAACTCCATCGAGCCCCACAAGAATGGGCGACATCACGGCAATCTGCTGATTCAGATTTTCCTGAGCCTGCAGGTCTCGCGCGAGCATGAAACTGTAAAGCTGCTCGGTGCCACCAAGTTCGACATCGGATCGGATCTTTACGCTGTCCCAGGCCTGCATGACCGGATAAAGACATTCATGCAGGAAGATGGCCTTCTCTTCCCGATACCGCTTCGCAAAATCCTCGCGAGTCAGCAGCTGTGCCACCGTCACCCGCGAGCAAAGAGCCAGCACGTCCGCAAATGACATCGTGCTGAACCAGTCACCGTTGCGATGCACTTCCGCGCGAGACATGTCAACGACTTTGCCAACCTGAGCAAGATAGTCCTTCGCGTTGCGTTCGACTTCTTCCGCTGTCAGTCGCTTGCTGCGAGCCTCATCGCGGCCGCTGGGATCGCCAACCAGCGCGGTGTAGTTGCCAATGATGATCACGGCCTGATGACCAAGATCCTGGAACTGCCGCATCTTGCGCAGCGGAACGGTATGTCCCAGGTGAACGTCGATGCCGGTGGGATCAATGCCGTACTTAATGCGCAAAGGCGTTCCCGTGTCACGGCTGTGCTGCAGCTTCTTTCGCAGCTCTTCCTGCGGCACAATCTTTTCAATGCCGCGGGTGATGATTCGAAGCTGATCTTCAACAGGTGGAAACGACGTAGTCATGGAACGAGTATCTGTCAGAAACGCGAGATAAGGGAACGAACTACAAACTGTAATGAATCAGTCCGTGCAGCAACAGACTCATATGCGAAGCAGGCACTTGCCTCGTGCCGACTGAGTCGTTTTTTCGGCGGCCACGACAGCGTCGGCAACGGTCTCCAGTGTCCAGCTGCCGGAAATCTCCGTGCTGAGCACACCGCTTTGAATCAATCGTGTCAGTCGGCGGACCAGAGACAGTTTGAAAGGCAGGCCCACACCTTTCATGAAGTTCCCAAGCCAGAAGCCCTCGACGGAACTTCCCACTGTCATCAGAGTTCGCGGTGAAAACTGGAGCGGCTGTCCGCTGAGCGTTCCATACGCCAGCATTCGCCCGTCCAGGCCAAGACTTCGAACGACTGCCGAACCGGTCGATCCACCGACGGCGTCAACCGCATACCTGACGCCGCCCGTCAGATTCTGAAGCTGTGCCGTGAGTCGTTCACAGGATTCGTCGGAACCGTCACACACTTCGACCTGATCCGCCCCAAGCCGCAGCAGCTCATCCCTCTGAGCTTCTCGCCGAACGATGTTGATCGTCCGGAAGCCACAAGTCTTCGACAGTCGCACAATCATCTGCCCCAGCGCGGAGCCTGCAGCTGTCTGAACCAGCCAGCCGCCCGACGGCACTCGCAGCACTTCGCGAGTCATCACCCACGCAGTCGCCGGATTCACAAAGAACGTCGCAGCCTGCTCATCACTTAAGCTCCGGCTGATGGGGATGACCTGGTCTGCTGGCACAACCGCATAGTCCGCCCAGTTGCCGCCGCGTTTGTTCAGCACAACAACACGCTTGCCGCGAAACAGCATGCCCCGAAGTCCGCCACCAGAAGCCTCCACGACTCCCACCCCTTCAAAGCCAGGCGTTGCCGGGCACTGAGCAGGAATCGTGTAATGACCTCGAATGTACATCAGGTCCGAAGGATTGACTGGTGTTGCCAGCATCCGGACCAGCACTTCGCCATGCTTCGGCACCGGACGTTCGACCGTCTGCAAATGCAGGACCGACGCCGGCTCTCCGGGATTCTGAAACTGCACAGCCCTCATGGCAGCCTACTTCTTCTTCGGTGTGAACCGGTGAGTCGGCTGTCCAATGATCCCTTCAGCGGCTTCCATCACAGTTTCCGCCAGAGTCGGATGAGCGTGAATGGTGTCGGCCAGATCTCTTGCCGTTGCCCCCATTTCAATCGCGAGAGCCGCTTCTGCAATCATCTCGCCCGCACCAGGTCCGACAAGCCCGACGCCCAGAACTCGCTGTTTGGTTGGCTCAACGATGATCTTCGTGATGCCCTCGGTTCGAGCCAGCGTCTGTGCTCGGCCGGAAGCAGCCCATGGGAATCGATAAACCTGAACGTCTCGGTTCTGGTTCTTTGCTTCTGTTTCAGTAATGCCTGCCCAGGCCAGCTCCGGATCTGTGAAGACAACAGCAGGAATCGCGATGTTGTCAAATTCGACAGGCTCACCCGCCAGCGTCTCCACAGCGATCTTCGCTTCACGAGTCGCCTTGTGAGCCAGCATCGGTTCACCAGCAATATCACCGATCGCCAGCAACTTCGGATCACCGGTTCGCTGGTTACGATCAATCTTGATGAAGCCGCGCTGGTCGATCTCCACCTTCGTGTTTTCCAGCCCAAGTCCTCGGCTGTTCGGACGACGACCGACTGACACGAGGACTCGATCAAAGACCTGCCGAGGTTCAACGCCTTCGCCTTCGAGTGACGCGACGATGCCTTCCGGTGTCGCTTCCAGCTTCGCGACTTTGGTATTCACATGGATGGCCTTCATCTGCTGAGTCAGCCGCTTCTGCAACGGATTCACCAGATCTCGGTCAGCTCCCGGAAGCAGACCGCCAGTCATCTCCACAACGGTCACCTCGGTACCAAGAGCCGCGTAGACGGAACCCATTTCGAGCCCGATATAGCCACCGCCGATGACGAGCATACGCTTTGGAACATCCTTCAGTTCCAGAGCGCCGGTTGAGTCCATGACTCGGTCGTCACCAATGGCGAAGATCGGTGGCATTGCCGGCAACGATCCTGCGGCCACGATGCAGTGATCGTAGCTGAGCGTCTTCTTTGAACCGTCGGCTAGTTTCAGTTCGAGCGTGTCAGAATTCAAAAACGTGCCGCGAGCCTTGATCAGTTCTACCCCGCGTGCTTTGCACAGCGCTTCGATCCCACCGGTCAAAGAACCAACGACATGGTTCTTGAACGTTCGCAGCTTGTCGATATCAATCGACGGTGTTCCAAACGTCAGACCATACTCGGCAGCTTCCTTTGCTTCGTTGATCAGCTTGGCCACATGAAGCAGCGCCTTCGATGGAATGCAGCCACGATTTAGGCACACTCCACCCGGCTTGACGCCTTCGTCAATCAGGACCACCTTCATGCCGTGATCGGCTGCTGCGAATGCCGCCGGGTAACCGCCTGGACCGCCACCAAGTACCGCAATCTGCGTATGTTGATCTGCCATTGAACTCGATTTTCGCTATCGGACATCAAAATTTGGGCATGCCATAGTCCGTCCATCCGGCCACTGAACATGCCGCCAGCCATTGCTGGGGGAACTGTATCGCTGCCCCGATCAAATGCAAAACGGTTCTCTGTTCCAGCTCGGACCAGGAATTCGCAATTCTCGCTTCCCGGCAGAATTTTCCGCCAATTCCAGCGTCCTCCTTTGCCGAACGCGATTGGGAAGAGGCCGAGTGAGCATCAGCAAGCTCCGGCGAGGGCTGCGATCACGTCAGACCGCCAGCAGCTTCATTCGAATCGTCAGGATCGCTTTCGTGCATCCAACACCAAACAGAAACCCGATCAGGTTCGCAACTGCGTCCCGTGGGTCACAAGTCCGCCCGGGAACAAACAGTTGCAGCCACTCCATCAGCAGACAGTATCCCAACAGGCCAAACAGCACGGCTGGCGGAGGACTCCCGGAAATCCGAACTGAAAACGTCAGGAGCACCAGGCTCAGGATGCCAAACACACCGGCATGCACCAGAGTATCCGTGAGCGATTCCAGCCAGCCCAGCGACGTCGTTCGAATCACAGCGTAGGGATCCGGCGTCAAAAGAGCCCAGCAAACAAGCAAACTCAGGGCCACACACAGCGCACCGTGCCCCCAGAGCGTCACAGCAAATTGTCGCGACCGGACGGACATGTCCCAGGCTCGAAAATGACCAGCATGACAGCCAGAAACGGTCATTGCCCCGGCAGCCGATTTGGGAGGATCCGGTCCATGGATTCCAGAAGACTCGGCAACTATAGCTCACCGATGCGAGGGGGAAAGCGGAAAGCTGGAAGCTGAAAGCCGAGATTTGAAATTTGAGATCTGAGATCTGAACACTGAGATCTGAACACTGAAAACTCCCCCTCCCCTGTCAAACTGAGTGGCCAGAGGAAGATGCGCGAGCTGTTGCTATTTGGCAACATTCGGGACTCGCAGCACGGGACGAACGGAGCTTGCTTTCCGTTGTTTCCCCCCGATATTGGCAGACTTACCTACAGCCTCTTCCCGTTGAAAAGTCCTCGAACACGCTGCCTGGAAACGTTCGAATGAAGATTCGCAAAGCCGTCATTACCGCCGCCGGAGATTTCCATGCGCGGCTGCCGCTCCAGACCCTGGTCGATCGAAACGGAGAAATCCGGACAGCTCTCCGACTGATGCTGGATGAGATTGTTGATTCCGGTATCGAAGAAGTCGCCATCGTCATTCGTCCTGGACAGCAGGATCCCTACGTCACCGCCGCGGGGCCTCATGCCTCACGCCTTGTGTTCTTCGAACAATCCAGCCCGCGCGGCTATGGCGATGCGATTCTGCGTGCCGCCGATTTTGTCGCCGGCGAGTCTTTCCTGCATCTCGTTTCAGACCATCTTTATCTCAGCCGATCAGATCGCCCCTGTGCTCGCCAGCTGATCGATGTCGCCACTCGGTATGAATGTGCTGTTTCGGCCATTCAGCCAACACGAGAAAACGAGATCGTGTTCTTTGGCACGGTGGGCGGAAGTCCCATGGCCCAGGCGGAACACGTGTACGAAGTCAGCACCGTGATCGAGAAGCCGACTCCAACGGTGGCCGAACAAAAGCTGATCGTCGCCGGCCAGCGAGCAGGCTATTACCTTTGCATGTTTGGAATGCACGTACTGACGCCGGCCGTGATGACTCTGCTTCAGCAGAATCTCTCACGACTTGCGGAAGGCAATAATCTGGACCTGAGCAGTTCGCTCAACCAGCTGGCTCAGACTGAGCGTTACCTGGCGCTGGTCATCCAGGGGTCTCGTTACAACATCAGTTACAAATATGGATTGCTGCTGGCTCAGCTCGCCTTTTCACTCAGCGGCGTTGATCGTGACCTGATCCTGACGGAACTGGTCAACCTGCTGGCGACGAAGTAACCACGTCCGATCCTGACAGGCCTTCTGTTCGTCTGACTGAATCTCGCGATAAAAAAGCTCGCACTTCGAGTTTCCTTATGCAACGACTTCTGGACATCATTACGTCGGATCGGGCCGATGTGCGTAACCTCTCCCTGGAGGCTGCCTGTCGAACACTGAATGCAGAGGCTCTGCTGCAGCAGTGTCAGGACCTGGACACCTTTCGACGACGCTGCGAAAACCTCTACGAACGCGTGCGCAGTCTCTTCTTTCTTTACTCCATCCATCGCTTTCATCTGCCCGTTCATCTGACTGCCGCTCAGCGAGAGAGCGGGCAGATTCCGTTCGCTGGTTACGAGCACATGCTGAACCGGCGTTATCAGGAAGCGATCGACGTTTTCCTTGCAAAACAGGCAGCAGCCGGCCCGTCCGTTTCACTCTCCAGTGCACTCGGAGAAGCGTATCACCGGCTGGCTTTTCAGACCCTGGCCGATCAGGTTCGGAGAAGCGTTCGCACCGTGCGAGGCAATCAGTGGATGTTCCGAACGGGCCATCCGGAAGATGTGCCCGTTCGCATTCGTCCGGAATTGCTGGCGATCAGTCCCGAGACCGGCTGCTACACGGTTCTTCGCGAACGCACGGCGGTCCGCATGGACTTTTCTCACAGTGGCTGGAGCGACATTTTCTTTCTGGGAATGGACTACCCGGAAGGCGCGCGAGTCATCAATGCGTCCATCGACCTCGCTGTTCGAGGCCGACATCAGGCACCGGAACCGCCGATCGACTGCAGCCTTCGAGTCATTGATGAACCGGTGCTGAGGCTTGTCAGTATCGACCTCGACGCACGCACGGAGATCCATGACGTCAATGAAGTGTTCGACTTTGCTCGCGACTATCTTGGACTGCTGAAGGGCGCGGTGATTGCCGCGGGACTAATTCCGCCTGGCATGGAAGGATGCGGTGCGAAGATCGCCGATGTCTTTTCCAGAATGCTTGGTCCGGGGCTGGGGCTGGAGATCACAAGCCGAGTCAATGATATCCCTAAAGGCTCGCGTCTTGCCGTTTCCACCAACCTGCTTGGCTCGTTGATTTCTCTGTGCATGCGAGCGACTCGTCAGGTTTCGTCGCTGACGGGACAGCTGGAAGAATCCGATCGTCGCATCGTGGCAGCACGTGCGATTCTGGGAGAATGGCTGGGCGGTTCCGGTGGCGGATGGCAGGATTCGGGCGGCGTGTGGCCAGGCATCAAACTGATCTCCGGCTCAACCGCCGGCGCGGAAGATCCGGAGTTCGGGATCAGTCGAGGCCGTCTGATGCCTCAGCATCATGTCTTCTCGCGTTCAGAAGTTTCCGACAGGACTCGCCAGCTTCTTCAGGACAGCCTTGTGCTGGTTCACGGCGGCATGGCCCAGAACGTCGGCCCGATTCTGGAAATGGTCACGGAGAAATATCTTCTGCGGAGTGAAAAGGAGTGGACAGCGCGACAGGATGCCATTTCGATTCTGGACCAGATTACTCAATGTCTGAAATCAGGTGACATTCCCGGTGTTGGAAGGCTGACAAACCGAAACTTTTTTGAGCCGCTTCAGGCCATTATTCCGTGGTGCAGCAATGCCTACACGGAACGCCTGGTCGAAGAATGTCGCAGGGCGTACGGAGCGAAGTTCCACGGCTTCTGGATGCTTGGCGGCATGGCCGGCGGCGGCATGGGCTTTATCTTTGATCCGTCGGTCAAACGCGAAGCGATGGACTGGCTGCAGCCTCGCATGGTCGAAGTCAAACGCAGCATGGAATTGTCCGTTCCTTTCGCAATGGATCCGGTCGTCTACGACTTCGCGATCAACGACAACGGCACCTTCGCGGAACTTCGTCACGACGGCGCGATGCCTCAGGGCTATCATTCACTGCTGGTTCCTGACTGGCTGCGAAAAGGACTGCACCAGCTGAGCTCGATGACGCGGCGGGAACTCGAACGAGTCGGCAATGCGTGTCGTGATGCCGGTGGTGATCACCTGGCAGCACGCCTGATTCAGCGCATTCTTCCGTCGACTTCGAAGGAAGCCAAACAGTCGGCTCGCCTGGATGATCTCCTGCGAGACAACGGCTTTGACTCGATTGCGCATGAACAGCTTCGGGAAGACCTGAAGTCCGGTCGACTGGGGCTGGCACAGAACAGGCTTCCGGCCACAGCAACGATCGAAGACGTGACAGCGGAAGACGTCATTGATGCACGCGGCAGCATTTCAAGGTCGGCCGTTGAAGCGGGCCGTCGCGCCTTGTCCCGCGGAGAAGTGGCCGTTGTGACACTGGCGGCCGGCGTTGGCAGCCGCTGGACTCAGGGCGCGGGTGTCGTCAAGGCGCTGAATCCGTTCTGTCGAATGAGCGGAGAATGGCGATCGTTCCTGGACATTCACTTTGCGAAGAGCCGGGCTGTCGGACAAGCCTTCGGAATGCAGCCGCAGCACGTTGTGACATCGGGGTACCTCACCGACAAACCTCTTCGTGATGCTGTTCAGAAGATGAACCAGTCGGAACTTCGCGTTTCCCGCGGGGCGACCGTCGGTCTTCGCATGATTCCGACTCTGCGCGATCTGCAGTTCGCGTGGGAAGAAGTGGCGCAGCAGGTCCTGGATCCGCAGAAGGAAAAAGTGCGAACCAGTCTGCGAGCAGCGCTGATGAACTGGGCGCGGACATCCGGCGAAGCTTCGGACTACACGGACAATCTGCCGCTTCAGTGTCTGCATCCGGTTGGTCACTGGTATGAGATTCCGAACATGCTTCGCAACGGAACTCTGCTTCAGATGATCAATGAACGTCCTCAGCTGAAGTACCTGATGCTCCACAACATCGACACGCTCGGAGCTTCTCTGGATCCGGGCTGCCTGGGACTTCACATTGAATCCGGGGCGGATCTGAGCTTTGAAGTGATCTGCCGGCGACTGGATGATCGAGGCGGCGGGCTTGCTCGCGTTGATGGCCGAGTCCGTCTGGTCGAAGGCCTGGCGATGCCGCGGGAAGAAGATGAGTTCCAGCTGACCTGGTACAACACTCTCACGACATGGATCGACCTCGACCGACTGCTGGCGATCTTCGATTTGACTCGCGAGAAGCTTGCCGATCCAAAAGCGGTCGACGCGGCCATTCGAAATCTCGCAAGACGCCTCCCGAGCTACATCACTCTCAAGGACGTCAAGAAGCGCTGGGGCCATGGTCAGGAAGACGTTTTCCCTGTGTCACAGTTCGAAAAACTGTGGGGCGATATGACAGCTCTGAATGACGTTCAGTGCGCATTCCTCGGAGTGCCTACGATGCGCGGTCGGCAGCTGAAGGATCCTGCTCAGCTGGACGGCTGGATGCGCGACGGTTCCGCGGCCTACGTCGAATCACTGTGTTCGTGGTAGTGTAGAGCGATTGTCCCCAATCGCTCCTGCATCTGCCCTCAACGCCCCCAATGCAGAGCGATTGTCCTCAATCGCTTCCGCCTGTGATCTCAACATCACAAAAGGGGTTCAATCGCAAAACGGCTGAGGACAGCCGTTCTACCAGGGGCTATTCTACCAAACAGCCATTCTGCGAAATCAGTTTTCCTGGCTGTTGGGCAGGAAGCGTCCGCCGCTCATGAACATGCCGTTGTCGCAGGGCGAACACCATTCGATCTGAACGTTGTATTGAAACTCACGCGTCTCGCTGGCCATCTTCACAACCACAGTGCCAGGCGTCACGGCGCCGCGGTGGAGAAGACCGATTCCGGTTCGGCTGATTTCCCGAGTCATTGCTGAGATCGTATTGCCTCGAAGCGTTCGGATTTCCGCAGGCACTGAAAGTTCCAGACGTTCGTTCGCACGGTTGTTGGACACATCCGGCTTGCCGATGCTCTCAAGAACACGGCGAAGATCTTCAATGGTCGGACGGCTCCAGGGATCCTGAGTCATGGGGAAAACTCCGGCAGCGAACAGGTCTCAATGATCTGACAGGAAAGTGCTGCGTGGGAGCGATCTCTGGCAGGTCATGCGACTTGCCGATCAGTCTTCCAGGTACCACGACAGCGGTTTCTGCAACGATAGTTCGCAACCGGCATGGTGTTGGAGACGATTTCAGGAAATCCAGGGTTAGTGCTACCTCAGGCCTGAAGAATGTAGTGAAACCGCACAAAAATGAGGCTGGAATGAAATCCCTTTCCGGCGCGGGCAGGTCTGGTTACACCAGTGAATCAGACCTGAGCGGTTGTAGCGGGAGCCTGTGTCCTGCGGCCGGGCACATACAGGAGGGCTACAACGACGGCTCCCCCGATCAGCAAGATCCAGCTTCGGACAGTGATCCGTTTCAGAAGACTGCCAGAGCTTGCCGCAGGCGTGGCGGCGGCTTGCTCTTCAGGAACTGCCGGTACGATTTCGGACGCACTGATTTCCCCGGCCGCAGGCGCTGCCGATGAAGTGGATGCCGTGAAGAAGGAATCATCCTGAAGACCGGCTGGCGTCGACAGTTCTGTTGCTCTTGCAGCGGAGGCGCTGGCAGCGGTGTCCTCTGGAATCATCAGTGGTGGTGAATCGAATGAGTTCCCTGCAGGTTCTGGAACATCAGGTGCAGTGGCTGGTGCAAGGAAGTTCCCAAGACCGTTGTCTCGAGCGGTGTTGGCAAGTGTCTGGGTCGACTGAGCGACTGTATCTTTCAGAAACTGCTGGCCTCGAGACCGAAGGTTCTGCGATTGCCATTGAAATCCCTTTGACTCCGGCTGTGCATTCGCACGCGAAGGAGCCGAGGTTGAAGAATCTTCGCTCGTACCGGCTGCACTGTCCTGAGTCTCTTCGTGGATGTCTCGCTTCGCTGAGACACTGCGAACTGGCCGGGCCGCAGACTTCCGAACGGCGCTGCCGGCTTCACCGAACAGTTCATTGGCAGCGGCAACCGGAACATCGCTGGCCGAGGAGTCCAGATCCGATTCTTCGTTCATGCGGTGTGACGCATCGTTGAACAGACGATCGAACTCGCGGTTGGCCGTCGCTTCAGCGGAATTCTGCACATTGCGAGACTTCGCCGACGCCTTCGCCACTTTCTCAGAACCACGGCCCGAAAGCTGCCGGATTGTCTCGTTCGCATCATCCGATTCTTCTGCCACTGCTCGAGAGACACGATCGCTCCCTTTTGCCTTTCGTGACTTCAGCAGATCTTCCAGCTCTGCAAGCTTTCGGTCGGCGGCTTCAGAACTTTGTTTGGTAGCCTTTGGCGCAGGTTTGTTTGCCTGAGTCGTATCTTTTCCAGCCACGATCAGCGACTCAGCATCGTCAGCAGCCTCCAGTGTGTTCTTCTGGAAGTGCTTTTCGAATCGCGCGACGAGTTCCTCATCAGACTCTTCTGCGGTTGCTGACTTGCTCGTCCTTGCGGATGCAGAAGCTGACGGATTAGCACTGCGTGACGTCGGCTTCTTTGCCGTGATTTCCGGGACATCCTCTGCTTCGCCTGCGTCTTTCGACAGTGACGCAGTTCGAGCTGCGGGACCAGTCTTTGTTTTGGACTCAGGCTGCGATCCACGCTTGCTGCCAGCGTCTGCAACGGCGTTTTCGGACGACCCATTCAGGAACGGATCAGGTTCGATCGTCTCCTGCTTCCGGAACGGATTCCTCAGCAGACTCTTTTTCCCTTCCGTCGACTGTGCAGAATCGCCTGCAGACTTTTCGGTCGAAGCCACAGACTCTTCGGTTGTGTTCTTTTTGCCCAGCGAAAGCCAGGGTGCGAAGCGAGGACCTGACGAATCAGCGACGGCTTCTTTGGAACCAGTCGCTTCCCGGGCTTCCAGTTCTTGAAGCGTCGAGTATCCGGCTGTTTCATTGCGAGAGAACATGCCTTTCAATCCCTTGCCCGCGCATCCAGCAGCGACGACAAGTGATGACGTGAGAGCCCCGACAGTCAGAATCCTGATCGACTTCATACTTCACCTCGCGGTCAAACAGCTACGCCGCTCGCGGACATCCATTCCCTGCAATCCTGCCCGCGGAGAGACAGGACCATCGCTTATCGTTCGTATCGGCAGAACCGGATGGAGCGGCGATGCAGGCTGTAGCGGTTAGACCGGTTCCGATCCGGAAAGCATGCAGAAATTCAGGTCCGGAAGGATGCTAAAGTCTGGCGAACGAGGTGGTTGATTCCGGTCACGGGATCTCCGAGCGCCGGAAGCGGGAGATTTTTGGCAATTTTTCTAAAGCCAATCAGCGAAAGGTCGTCACTCTGGGTACCCTTCCATGGGTCTTGATTCAGGGCAGCGGAATGCTACCGTTGAAGGTCGCCGGAAGCCGCCGGCGCTGTCAGCATCCTGCCTGGATCTTCGGTTCCAAACCCGTATTTTGACGAACAATGAAGCTGGCGTGGCACTTCAGTAAAGTGAATCCTCGGTTCAAGAACCGAGAAGCAACGCAGGGCGAATTCTTCGCCAGCGACACGCAAATCCGTGCCTTCATCCGGGAAGCCGTTCAGAATTCACTGGACGCCCGGCGGCCTGATTTGATTGGTCCCGTCTCCATCCGCATCTTTGTTTCCGGTGATCGAGCCGCGTTATCTCCCGAAACAGCGAAACGCTACTTCCGTGGTGGCTGGGATCACTTTCTGGCATCGGACTGTGGCCTAAAAGACGCACCGTCCAAAACGGATGCCTGTCGTTTCATCACGTTCGAGGATTCAGGAACTACCGGACTGACAGGCGACACTGAGCAGTATCACGAAGTTCCGGGCGTCAAGAATCCGTTCTATTACTTCTTCCGCGCGGAAGGTCAGTCAAACAAGCAGGAATCGGGACGAGGGCGCTGGGGCCTGGGGAAGTTTGTCTTCCCGCGAAGCAGTCGCATCCGCAGTTTCTTCGCAGTGACCGTTCGCCACGATGATCGCAAACGATTCCTTGTTGGACAGTCGATCCTGCGATCACACCACGTGGAAGATCGAAATTACACGCCCGACGGCTGGTTCGGTGAGAAGCCGGAGAAAGACGAACCGGCTCCACCAGTTGACGATCAGGAGTTCATCGGACAGTTTGAAGAGGATTTTTGTCTCGAACGAAAGCGTGATCCCGGCCTGTCCATTGTCGTCCCGTTTTGCGACGAAGGCTGGACAATCGCCGCGATCCTGGAAACCGTGCTGCAGGATTACTTCTACGTGATTCTTCGTGACGAACTGATCGTCACGATCGAAGATCCGGACACCGAGTACATCCTGAACTCCCAGACACTGCCCGGAATCATTGAGGCGTCTGATGAACACGTCCGCGACAACGTCGGACCTCTGCTTCGGCTGACTCAATGGGGATTCGACCAGCAGGCTGCCGGCTCACTGCTGACGCTGTCGTGTGATGCCGGAAAAACCGGACTGCGATGGACTCGCAAGACGATCGTCCCGACGGAATTCACAGCCGTGCGGCGTGCTCTTCAGGAATATCAAAAGGCGGTCGTTCGAATTCCGGTCGTCGTTCAGCATCGCACCGGAGCCACTCGCAACGGACACTTCGACATCTTTCTGGAACAGGCCGAAGGCTCATCTCAGAAACGCCCCGTGTTCTTTCGCGATGGCATTCTGATTGCTGACGTAAGGACTCGACTGGTGCGCGATCTTCGCTGCATCGTCGCTATCGACAGCCCTGCCCTCACCGAGTTTCTTGGGGATGCCGAGAACCCGGCACACACGGAATGGAGCGAAGAGACTTCGCATTTTCGAGGGAAGTATACCAACGGGGCTCACCTGCTGCGATTCGTTCGAAACACGGTGGCGGACCTGTGGCAACTTCTGACAGAAGCCGGTGAGGAAGATGACCAGGAGGTCCTGGTGGATGTCTTTTCCGTCGGTACGAATGAAGGACAGCCAGGGCTTCCCGTCGACTTTGAATCCAGCACAACGCAGTCTCGAAGCCTGGGCAGGGAACGACTGAGATCTCTGACCGCAAAGCGTCGAACCGGCCGAGCCTGGCGAATGACGCGGCGAGCCGGCGGGTTTCGAATTCATGGAACGGGACGCCCTGACGCGGCTGAAGGAGCATTGAAGGTTCGAATCGCCTATGACCGCCGCGGTGGGAATCCGCTGCGACGGTACACCGTGACGGACTTCCATCTGGCTCAGCGCCCGATTCACCTGGAGCTTGAGGGAGCCGAAGCAGAGGTGACCGCTTCAAATGAGCTGCTGATCATTCCCGAGTCACCGGATTTTTCTGTCACAGTGACCGGATTCGACGTCAACCGCGACCTCTACGTGCAGACCCTCGCCGCGAAACGCCCGCAGAAGATTGGAACTCAGCGAGAATCCCTGGATGTTGAGTAGCCAGGCCGCGTGCTGCATCATCACAATGTCGCCGCCCGCAGAGGACTTTGCTCTGCGACCGATTCACCTGGCAGATCTGTCAGTGCCTGTTTTCTTTGGTATCGAGTTTCAGATTTCCCATGCCTTCGTCTGTCCCCGTCAAGCCTCTGAAGCCCTGGTTCCAAACTCTTGATGACGTCGGTCCGGTCCTGAACTGGGAGACGTTTTTTGGAAACAGCCAGCCGGTCGAACTCGATATCGGCTCAGGGCGAGGTCTGTTCCTGTTCAACGCTTCGATTCGAAACCCCGGAACGAACTTTGTCGGGCTTGAGATCGATTTCGGAGAAGGCCGTCGCGCCGCAACTCGACTGATGAAACGAGAACTGGCCAATGCGCGTGTCATCGGCGGTGATGCCAATCGTGCTTTGACGGAAGTGATACAGCCGGGCAGCGTAGCCGCAGCACATGTGTATTTCCCGGACCCATGGTGGAAGACTCGTCATCATAAGCGACGCATCTTCAATCCGGCGTTCCTGGAAATGCTGCAGCGAGTGCTCGTGGCCGGCGGACTCGTGCATCACTGGACCGACGTGGCGGACTATTTTGAAATGGTCCAGTCGCTGATGGATCCTCATCCTGGTTTCGTCCGCCTTCCTCCCCCGGAAGAGCGTGATGCCGAGAACGATATGGACTATCAGACAAGTTTCGAACGAAAGAAACGACAGCTTGGCTTCCCGATCTACAGAGCCCTGTGGCAGAAGCGATCGTAATCCTGCTCGGACCAGGCAGCAGAAGTTCCAGGCCCGCTGTCCGCTTTGAATGGAAAAGACGAGGTCCTTAGTCGAGACTCACGAGCGACGTGGAAAATTCACCATCGTGGACGATGACGTCAAACGACAGCACCAGCGGAGCCTCTTTCTTCACAACGTGTTTCCCAGGAGCTCCGCCGGTAAGTGTCGCCTGCCCAAACGGATTCGCAACCATCAACCCGTAGTCGCGGTTATGCCACCACGAGGCTCGGAAGTTGTTCGGTGATGGGACGATTACAATTCCTGCCGGCTTGCCGTCAACAAGGCCGGAATACGAACACCACGCGGCGGATTTTCCCCAAGTCGCTTTAGCCCCTGTCGTACCGGTCGATGACAGAATACGTCCACCGTTCTTCTCCGTCATCGTTGTGGCGACTCGAACCCCGAGCCCCATCTCCTCCTGATCGCCAAATACCAATTCGGAAGTCTGCGGAAAGTACGTCGCTGTCCATCGGAGTCGCCATGCTCCGGACAGTGGAATGAATTCACACTTCGACTCCTGACGTCCCATCACTTCTCCATTCGTGTTCAGCAGGACGAAGGAGTCCGCAAACGTCAGTGCCCCTTCCTGGATCTCCGGGGCCAGCACGGTTCTTTCGAACTTCATCGTTGCTTTGTTCCGCCAGAAGTCCTGACCGCTGATGTCTCCAAAAGCCATCCAGACTCCCGGATGCATGGTGTCGTGATCAGTCGCATCCGCGCCTTCGATCGGCGGATGGTTCCTGGTGACCTGAGAACCACGAGGAGTCCGGAGTGAACTGAAAAATGGACGAAGGATCTTCGCGTCTTCCCGGTGATAACTGGCAACGCGCTGCTCACCCAGACGGATCTCGAGCCCCGTCACAGTTGGCTCAAATGAAATGCCTTCCGCTGGCGTTGCGTCGGAACCCGGCATGGCGGCCTGGCCCAAAACGCGTTCCGGAGCAAACCAGAACATGACTGCAACAACAAGCAGCCCGACGCATTGACCCCAGGAGACAGCGGAGAAATGAGTCAGCGGCTTTCCGTGTGTTTTTTCCATTTTCGGCCCTTTCTGCACTCCACTGTTGCGGTTGAGCCGGACTGTGTCAACCAACGCATGATGCCTTACCTCAGCGTGGACGATCGTTTTCCCCGCCCGGGCCTGATAGCCTATTCGAGCCAGATCATTTTCGTCGGTCCGACGGCTCATCGGCTTCTATTTTTTCCGTAAACCAAAATGCCGATGAGCAAGTCGCACCGTGCCACGTCAGCCAAATTCTTTATCTTCGTCGTTCAGGCTGTCGTCGCAGCGAGAGTTGAGCCCCGGCGAACTTTTCTTTTCTCTTTTTTGTGGAGGTTCAAATGACAGCAGAGCAGGTACAACCATCGCTGCCCCGGCGTCGAAGGCGACTGGTCAAATGGATGGCAGCACTTCTCGTCGGCTACGTCCTTGTGGAACTTGTTTCGCTCGGAGTGCTGTACTGCATGATGCCTCAGGCTTCATTTGAGGTTTTGCGGATGGATCGCGAAGAAGTGGCAAAGGGAGCTTCTGATCCCGCAACGTCGACGGAAGTCATTCACCCGTATCTTGGATGGGTCCACAATCCTCAACTGTCGGTACCGGAGTATGTCGGTGACCATGAAATCGGAGTCAACCAGCTTGGCTTCAAGGATGACAACCCCGGGCTGTTCAAACGCGGGCCGGATACGTTCATCCTTGGAATTGCAGGCGGGTCGCTTGCATGGCAGATTTCGTGGGAAGCGGAGGAGCTGATACGCAAACGACTGAAGGAACATCCTAAACTGGCTGGCAAGACGATTCGAATTGTCCGGATGGCCCTGCCGGGTTACAAACAGCCTCAACAGCTGATGGCCTACAACTACTTCCTCGCGCTGGGCGGAGAATTCGACGCTGTCATCAATGTGGACGGATTTGTCGACGGCGTTCTCAGCATTACCGATAACGCGGCAATGGGAACTTCACTGGCATACCCTCGTTCGTGGCATGCCCGGTCAATCGCCATGAGTGATCCTCGAGTCTCCGACGATTCGTATGAAGTCCTTCGACTCAAGGCGCAGCGACAACAGCTGGCGAAAAACGCGGAAACTTCGATGTTCGCCTGGTCACCGGTCTACACTCTGACCTGGTTTCTGCGAGACCAGTCCGCGAAAGCAGAGCTGATCGATCTCGGAATCCGTCTCAGCAAGTCGCACGATGACAGCTATCTTCATCACGGTCCTCCGGAACCAAAGCCTGGCGGGCCGGAAGAAGAAGCTGAAGCGGCACGACTGTGGGCTCAGTGCTCAATGCAGATGCATCAGCTCAGCAAAGGCTTTGACTCGATCTACATCCACGTCCTGCCTCCGAACCAGTATCTGGACGGCTCCAAGAAACTGCACGCTCGTGAGCAGGCTTACTGCATTGCTGATCATGAGCCGTATGCGAAAGTCGCCCGCAGTTCCTATCCAAAACTGGTGGAAGCCGGGAAGGATCTTGCAAACCGAGGTGTCCGGTTTCTCGATCAGTCCAGAGCATTTCTGGACTACGAAGAGCCACTCTTTGTTGATCCTCTGTGCCACTTCAGCGAAGAAGGAAGTGAGATCCTTGCAGAGAACATCCTGAAAGAACTTTCGAGCGCGATCGATCAGCAGGCCAGCGTGGCTGTTCGCTCCGTCGCCCCTGCTCACTAAGTCCGCAGGCCAGTTGCTCAGGCGAGCTTCCGTCGCGGAACTCGCCAGAGTTCCTTCCCCAGTCGCCCGCTAATTCCAAAGCTTCACTCGTGGTTTCAGCGACTCCGGCAGCATTTGATCCAACCGGCGGCGGGCTTCCGCTTCGTGCGTCCGAGTACTCAAGTGAGCCAGAATGATCAGCTCATTTCTGAAACGCTCTGCTCGCTCAAGAATGTCGTCGAGATGCATGTGGCCAAACTTGTGGATCTTCTCCTTCCGATGTTCCGGTCGGAAAAAGGTCATCTCCGTGATGAGCACTTCAGCATTGTAAACATCCGGATGAGCATCCAGGCCCGGTGGCGCGGTGTCGCCGGTAAAGCAGACCAGCGGTGACAGAGTTTCCTGGGCCACTTCCGTGCCCTGCATTCGAAGGTCTCGGATCTGGTCACCCCGAAGTCCCTGAAATTCAGGCTTCAGCTTTTTCCGCACGTCGTACACGATGTAGCCAACAGACGTGACAGTGTGCTTCGTTGGAAACACTGTGAATCGATGTTCCCGGGACAATGACACAACATCCCCCGGGTTCACTCCCACGAGTTCACAGTTCATCCGGCCCCGGTCGAGTCGCTGCCATGCCTTCAGCACCTTCCACACGTCATCAACGATATCAGCTGGAAGATAGATGATCGGCGGCTCCATCTTCATCATACGTCGACGCGCCACGTAGACCGGAAGAGCAGCCATGTGATCCAGATGGCCATGAGTCACAAGAAAGACCTGAGTCCCCATGAACATCCACGGACTGGCTCCCAGCTCAAAGCCGACCTTGAGTTCCGGGATGCGCCAGTAGCTTTGCACGGCCGCGCGCGAGTACCCCTCGATGGTCATCGCTTTGTGTCGCACAGTATCGTACGGCAGATTTTCAACCATGATTCAGAGCCGTCTTATTCTGTGGCCAGAAGGATCTTCGAAATCTCTGCAGCAACCTCCGACGACGCGACAGAGATCTGAGTGCCAAGGCTGAGATCTTTGATCTGCCACTGGCCTGCAGCAAACTCATTCTCTCCGGCGATAAGACACAGTCTGAATCCGCGGCGGTCCGCGTACTTCATCTGTTTTCCGATATTTTTTGCCTCAGGATAAACCTCGGCTCCAATCCCTGCCTGACGCAGCATCCGCCCCATCTGCAGGTAATCTGCTACTCGTCCCGCTTCGAACATGGTCACCAGAACCGGAGCAGGAGTCGTCGCCTTTTTGGTACGCCCGAGTTCTTCCAGAGCTGCCAGCATGCGGTCCAGCCCCAGGCTTGCACCGACCCCAGGCAGCTGCTGCGATGTAAACAGCTCCGCAAGATTATCGTATCGACCACCAGAACAAACGCTCCCAATTTCCGGCAGGTCGCCCAGGATCGTTTCGTAGATCGTGCCGGTGTAATAGTCGAGACCGCGGGCAATCGCCACATCCAGGATCACTCGCCCATCCGGCCACCCGCACCGCTCAACACTGGTAAACAACTCCCGAAGATTCGCAAGCCCCAGTTCCCCGACCGCACTGCCAGCCAGCATTCCATCCAGAGCAGCCAGCACTTCCGAGGGTTTTCCTTTCAACTGAGCCATATCCAGAACGCGCGCTGCACCTTCTGCGGGAATCCCAGCCTTCTCCTGCATCTCGGCCTGAACGGCGTCCCGGCCAATCTTATCGAGCTTATCCAGTGACCGAAGAATGCTGACCGCATGCTCCTGCAGTCCACACTTCTCGAGCAGACCATTCAGAACTTTGCGGTTGTTGACCCGAATCGTGAATCGCTCGATCCCGATCTTCTCCAGCAGGTCGTTGATTACAAACAGAGTTTCAATGTCCGCGGAGTTACTCAGCGTTCCGATCGTGTCAAAATCGCACTGCATGAATTCTCGAAAACGTCCACGAGCCGGTCGTTCTCCGCGCCAGACCGGTGCAATGTGATAGCGACGAAACGGTATGCCCAGCTCCTGCACGTACTGGGCTGCAAATCGAGCAAGCGGGACCGTGAGGTCGAACCGCATCGCCACATCACGTTCGCCCTGATCCGTAAATCGAAACACCTGCTTGTCGGATTCTTCTCCACCTTTCCCCAGCAGGACCTCAGCGTATTCAAGTGCTGGAGTATCAATCGGAGCGAACCCATAGCTGCGATAAACTGAACGCGCAATGTCGATCAACTGTTCACGCGCCATCATCTGGTCCGGAAGAAAGTCCCGGAATCCTCGCAACGTCTGTGGTTTGATCTTCTGTTTTTTCCCTGGTTCCGACACGGCGATCTCGATTGTTCAGTGCAGTGGGTAGTAGATTCAAACTTGTATTCAGAATGGACCAGTCCCGGTCATTCCATGTTCGCGCAGGTTCTCGAAGGACAGCGTTTGCGTCGTGCCAGCGTTCCCTTATCCTGAGCCCCGGCAGTCTTCGTCACCTAGTGCGACATCTGAAGGACCGGCAGGCTCACCGGCGCGGCTGGATCACGTCTTGGTCTCGCTGGAAGAATCGCCTGAGCATACTCCCAGAGCTGATCAGCGGTCTCGAAGTACTGGTCGTAAACGCCGTCATTGTCGTATTCACAAACGTCCGTCGAATAATCACGGCAGATCTGCGGCCGAGTCTCGTAAATGCCGCAGCGATGATCGGCCTGCAGGTGCTGGCAGTCGCCGGGCACCATCAGGTACCAGCTGGCCCCGTCAACGAAGACGGAAATCGCACCGTGAATCATGTACCACCGCATATGATCAAACTGCTCCCATGTCTTTGGTGCATCAATCTGCATCGCAAAGTACCGACAGCAGCGGGCGGTGCAGTAGGCACACAGCACTTCACCAGGTGGCAGCGTCTCTCGAGTTACCGTGGTCATGAGCGGTTCCGGAATTCAAAGATGCCTGCGGCATTTTCTTGAGCCAAAGTCCCTATAGATGGCGGCTCAGAGTCACTCGAGACGCAGCATCCGTCAAAATCGACGCAAATTACCATGTTTTCGAGGGTCCCTGAGACTGCCGATGGATGTTAGCGGACACTCGCCCGCCTTGCGATCGAGCCGTTCCGGCCACTCTTCGATTTCCGCCAGTGAAATCTGCCGGTCTTTCGAGGACGCGAATCATCACCACATCCAATTGGAAGTTTGGAGAGAGTTTACCGGTTGTAACGACGATAACGATTTTGAGATCTTCCCGGTGAAGTCATTGCGCGGACGTACGGACGCTTCCACGTTTGACTCCAGGGATGAACAGAACTGCGTGACAGCAGGAGGCTGGCAGCGTGAGACTGGCAAATTGGAAGCGATCGACCATCCTGGCATTGCTTGCTGCAATGTTCAGCCAGGGTTGCGCTGCACCTGGCAGAAGTCTGCAGTATCTGATCCAGCGGAAGGATTCCGTCACACACTATCGCGACTACGCGACGGCTATTGAGTACCCGATCGAATCAGCTGAAGATAATCCGACAGACCCCGCTCTCTTCAATTCGCCACGCACCATCACAACACTCGAAGACGTCAAACAGCGCGAAGTCACTTTGGATGAGTGCATTCGCGAAGCCCTTTCGAATGCGGCCATCGTCAGAGAAGATCAGAGTTTTCTTTCTCCCGGTAATCCGCTGCTCGCGAATCCGTCCCGTGTGAGTTCAGTCTACGACCCTGCGATCCAGGATACAGGGTTTCTGTTCGGCAACCGAGGCATGGAAGCCGCTCTGTCTGACTTTGACCCGGTCTTCACCAACAGTATGCAATGGGGACGGTCGGAGGATGTTCAAAACACCGCCAACGTGGGTCTGAATCCAGGCGACGTGCTGGTGGACGAGACGGCTCAGTGGCAGGCTCGACTCGAAAAGCAGCTGGCGAATTCCGGTACTGTCGCCATCGAGCATGACTGGAACTACAGCCAGAACAATCAGACACGCCTCTTCCCTTCAGCGTACACCGGCTTTCTTCAGGCTGAATATCGACAGCCACTTCTTGCAGCGTCCGGAACCGAATACACACGCATCGCCGGACCGGCCGCACAAAGCGTGCGAGGCGTCAGCGGTGTGTCTCAGGGTGTCCTGATCTCGCGAATCAACTCGGATATCTCGCTGCTCGAATTCGAACAGTCAGTGACCAACATGGTCCGTGACGTTGAAAACAAATACTGGGATCTTTACCTCTACCTGCAGCTCTATCACTCTGAGGTCAAGACGTTCGAGGATCTGGTCAACTACCGCGACATTTTGAAGAGTCGCGATGAAACTGGTGACACGATCTACCAGGCGGAAAGTCGTCTCTATGAGGCCGATGCTCGTCTGAAGGGATCTCTGGCGGACGTCCTTCAGGCTGAAAATCGTCTTCGACGTCTGATGGGCCTGCCGCTGAATGACGGCCAGTTCCTGATGCCGATCGACCAGCCGTCCGAGGCGAAGTTTGTTCCAGACTGGAACTCGACCCTGACCGAGGCACTTGCCAACCGCCCCGAACTGCGCCGACAGAAGTGGGAAATTCGCAGCCTTGAACTTCAGCTGACAGCAGCAAAAAACCTCAATCGTCCTCGACTGGACTTTGTCTCCCAGTATCGAGTCAACGGCTTTGGCGATAATCTGACCGGACAGGAAGACGACGACAACCTGACCGATGTCGGTTACGCCAGTGCGTATGAATCGATGACTCAGGGAATCAACACGGGCTGGGGACTCGGACTCCAGTTCTCGATGCCACTCGGACTTCGTCTCGCCCGCGCTCAGGTTCGAAACTACGAGCTGCGTCTGCGGAAGGCGAGAACCGTCCTGACCGCGCAGGAGGAAGAAATTGCTCGCGAACTGAACAACTCCATTCTTGAACTCGACCGGTGGTATCTGCTTGCGGAAGTCGGCGCAAAGCGATCCGACTCAGCCCTCGCGTTTGTGGAAACGGCGGAAGCCCGCGTCAGTAATCTCGATGAACGCGGTAATGCTGAAATCGGCCGAGTTCTGGAGGCAAAGATCTCCAGCCGTGAAGCCGATCAAAGCTACCTTCGCAGCATCGTCGAGTACAACAAGGCAATTACGGAATACAATTTCCGCAAAGGCACACTGCTGACATCAAACGCGATTGTTCTTGCGGAAGGCCAGTGGAATCCTGCTGCCTACGAAATTGCAAAGGAACGCGGCCAGCATATCACCAATGCGTTTGATGATGATAAGGCAGAAACTCATCCCGGCGAATTCGTGGCCGGCCCGGCAAAGACCGCATGGGAATCTCTTGGAATCGCGGATCGTCCACATGTTCCAGGAGCGATGGATGCTCTCGGAAATTCCGGACAGAATACGGTTCCAGCTGATCAGCCACCAGAAGTCCCGGAGGTTCCTCCTTTGACGGACGAGATGCCGGATTCGGCGGAGCCTGCTCCACTGCATCAAAGGCCGCGCCAACAGCCGAATGAGGGTTCTGAAAAAGCACGCGAGCTGATCCCTGGAGAAGAACCTGAGGATGTGCCAAAGAGCATTCGTGACGCTGTCGAGCGTGACCAACCTCAATCTCGATGGAACCCATTCCGCAACGCCGGACTCATAAAGCCTACAGCGAAAGATCCCGGCGATGAGAGCAGGAGTCGGTCCGGCCGATCAAGAATGTCCAGCACAGGCAAACCAGGGCTATAGGCCACAGCACCCGTGCCACAGTCGCGACAATCCGGATTTCGGCGAGCTGAAAGACTGGCAATACGTTAAGTTCGGCGTGAGCGTATTTTGGCCTGCAGGTCGGTGACCTTCGCCTGCAGTTCCGCCAACGGAAGCCCGATCAATTCGCTAAGCTCAGATACAGGCTCACCAAAAATCTGCTGAAGGGATCGGATTGCCCCTATCTGTAACCCTTCCTCGCGTCCTTCCTCTCGTCCTTCCTGACGTCCTTCGGACCGGCCCGCCGCCAAGCCTTCCTCACGGGCTTCGGATCGAGCAGCAGCGATCATCCAGTCGTAGTCCCGTTGAGCCTTTTCTCGCTGGTCGTGCATTGCTTTGTCCCTGGTGATTGAAGAAATCGACTCCAGACAGGATATTAGCCGCTGAAAAGGAGTCGCTGGAAACATCTGTCGAAGTTCGTCTGCGCGGTAGTCGTGCGCCTTTAGAATCAGCCACGCCCATTTTGCCAGATTTGATGCCTTAAGGATTTCCTTGCTGTCGCAGTCAAACTTTTTCAATTCTATTGTGTGAATTTCAATCGCTCTATCGATTTTTCGGCCACTTTGGGGATCAATCAACTGAAAACGATGATGTGCCTGTTTCGTTTCCGGAAACAAGTTCCTGGTGACGAGGCAGATCGAGATAGTTGTCGTCAGACGCAGATAATCATCTCCCTGATTCAGTTGTGACGTGTACATTTCACTGGCGTAATAGACCAATCGCTGAAGTAGACTCGGGTGCTGCAAAACCTGCATTTCGACATTGAAAAATCGCCCGGCAGAATCCCGTGCTTTCACATCGAGCAGGACCTGTTTTGCAGACTCAAATTCGAGGTATGAGAACGGATTCAGGATCGTGACTTCCGAAATAGGCTCCGGTAAGTCCAGAATCGCATTGAGCAGACCGATCAGGGCTACGGAATTCTCCGGGCTTCCAAACAGTTTTTTGAATGCAAAATCGACGTAAGCCTTGATACCGAGTAACACCTGAGCGGTACTCCCCTGATCTGGTTGCGGATCTTTGTTGAAAGGGTAGAAAATCAACAGAGATTCAACTCCGTTGTGTTTTCCTGCTCAAATACTACCCATGAGTGTTTGATGATTCCACCCTGGTGCTTTGGCACTGGTTGAGGTCGAGAAGAATGTTCGCCTTCGATGGATCTTTCATCAAGGAGGCAAAACCAGAGACAAGGCTCGATCCACTTTCGTCCGTTGGTTACTCTTCCCCTTTTGCGGAAATCACTTGCCAGGGACTCCGGTGGAGCGGAACTCATGCGTTTAGATGGAATGGACCGTAGCAGCAATGTAGAAGATCGCAGAGGACGCAAGGCTCCGTTGATGGCTGGTGGAGGTGGCGGGCTTCTGGTGATCATCATTATTCTGGCTCTGAAGTTTTTTAACGCTCCGCCGGCCGTGCAGAATATGGCTGGTCCTCTGGTGCAGGCTCTCCAGAATCAGGCAGGCCAGAACACCGTTTCAGAATCTGGTCCTGGCATTGATGACGAGGCCAAAGACTTCATATCGAAGATCCTGCGCAGCACAGAAGAAGTCTGGAGCAAGCAGTTTCGCGAACATGTTCAGGGCGGTGGGTATTCCGAACCCAAACTCATAATCTACTCCGGGACAGACCGTTCCGGTTGCGGAGTCGCTCAGGCTGAGATGGGGCCGTTCTACTGCCCGGCCGACGGGCAGATTTACATCGACCCTGATTTCTTTCAGGAACTGGCACAGAGGCACAAAGCACCAGGCGATTTTGCACAGGCTTACGTGATTGCCCACGAGGTGGCTCATCATGTTCAGAACCTGACGGGAATGAACCAGCCTGTACAGCAAGCTCGCAAGAGTGGCGATGAACGTCAGGAGAACGAGATGTCTGTTCGCCTCGAGCTTCAGGCCGACTACCTTGCCGGCGTCTGGGCTCATCATGCTCAGAAGAACTACAGTCTGCTTGATGAAGGCGACATCGAAGAAGGCATTAACGCCGCCAATCAGATTGGGGACGATACTCTTCAGCGGGAAGCTCAGGGGTATGTTGTTCCGGAACGCTACACACACGGCACTTCAAAGCAGCGCGCCTATTGGTTCAGGAAGGGGTTCACGACTGGTGATTTTGAAGCGTGCGATGAACTTTTTCGTCTTCCCTATAACCGTCTCTGACAGACTGCTACAAGGGAGGGTGAGGCTCCTGCCGAGCCGTCTTCAGGGCAAGCCCTCCGATTGGAACGGCTCCGGCACTTCGATCAGGAATGATGATGACCGAACCATATATCACGCTTCAATGGCGAGGTAACGCAGCGGAAGGTTCCCTGTGGCTGATCGACCAGACTCTGCTGCCGGAACAGTACGAAGAGATCTGCTGCTCCTCAGTGGATCGGCTGTTTGAAGCGATCCGATCGCTGCGAGTTCGAGGCGCGCCGGCTATAGGAGTTTCAGCGGCGTATGGGGTCGTTACGGGAACTCAACAGGTTCGGTCGGCAACTCCGGCCGTGTTTCTTCAAACCGTTCGAAGCGTGGCAGACCATCTGGCGACAAGTCGACCAACGGCCGTGAATCTCTTCTGGGCTCTGAACCGGATGACTAGCTGCGCGGAACATCACGCCCCTTTGATGACGTCCGCAGAACTGCATAATCGCCTTCTGGAAGAAGCACGCGCGATCGACAATGAAGACAAGGCGATGTGCCTCGCGATCGGTCATCACGGCAGCTCGCTGCTGGAGGACGGAATGACGGTGCTGACTCACTGCAACGCCGGAGGACTGGCGACGGCGGGCGATGGCACAGCTTTGGCCGTGATTTTTGCGGCGGTCAGAGCGGGAAAGAAGATTCACGTCTTTGCCGACGAAACACGGCCTCTGTTGCAGGGGGCACGGCTCACGGCCTGGGAACTGATGAAGCGGGAAATTCCCGTCACCGTCATTTGCGACAACATGGCAGCTCAGGTGATGAAAGAAGGCCGAGTTCATTGCGTGGTGACAGGGGCTGACCGCGTTGCCGCTAATGGAGATGCTGCCAACAAGATCGGCACTTATGGAGTTGCGGTGCTTGCGAAGCATCATGGGATTCCATTCTATGTGGCCGCTCCGTCCAGCACCTTCGATTTGTCTCTGGCTGATGGCCGACAGATTCCGATTGAGCAACGCAGCAGCGACGAAATCACTGTGTCATTCGGAAAGCGAACCGTGCCTCAGGGGGTCGACGTGTACAATCCGGCTTTCGATGTGACTCCCGCGGTGCTGATTAGTGCTTTGATTACTGAGAAGGGCGTTGTGAAGAAGCCGACAACGGAATCTGTGGCGAACCATCTGTTGTAAAGCGGATTGCCTGCCGTTGACGTCCGCTAAGTCATCGCCCTGAATTCATGGGGCGTTCAGACGCCGTGATCCAGCGAGTTTCTCGCGTTGAGTTTTCCCGGCATGCTTTGACTGCTACGCTTTCAGTCACCAACCGCCTTCGACGTCGAGGACCCGGACAGGCAATCGAGCAAACTCGATTGTTCCTCATCGTTGGCACCTGAAACGACGTGTGAACTCCACGCAAGGTTTCTGTCTACCACAGTCACTCCAGCCATCGACCGTGAGGCTACGGCATGCTTTCATATCGCTCCTCTCTGTCACTGGTTATCGCCGCGGCGTTGCTGATTTCCTCGCTGACGGTATCGGTCGACACTGCTCAGGGAAACGGGGCACAACCACCGCAGAAGATGGAGGACGGATTTGACACACAGGTTTTGCCATTCCTTCAGAAGTACTGTCAGTCGTGCCACAGCGTGGACTCGGCAAAGGGCGGTATCCGACTCGACAACCTGACCGCTCATCCCAATGACCGACAGTTGTTTCATCTGGAACGCGTCCTGCAGCAGATTCAATCAAGGCAGATGCCTCCTGCGGATGAAGAGCGGCCGACAGATGGCGATCGGCAGTCAGTGACCGAGTGGATAAGCGAAACGCTCAAGTCGGCGCGCGAGTCGGCACCGGTTCGAAATGGCTCAATCCGACGTCTCACAGTTGGCCAGTATCGGCAGACGTTGCAGGATCTCCTCGCAATCCCGGACGACCTGACTCGCACGCTTCCCCCTGATGCTGTCTCAAAGGACGGGTTCACAAACAACGAACAGTCGATGACTCTGTCACCGCAACAGACGGAAACGTATTTTGAAATCGCTGGCCAGGCATTGGATCTGGCGATTGTGGACGTCAGTAAGCCGCCTGTCATTCAGAAGTTTCGAATGGACTTCGGCCGACACATCAACCCGACTCCGTGCCCGGACAAGCTGATTCTTGGTGCCAACAGCGAACTGCTTCGCAACGAAGACTTCGTGGTGACGGAACTGGCCGCAGCACAGACGTTCCCGTTTCAGCCATTTCACATGCAGCGGACGTTTGAGTTTATTGAAGGCTATGTGGGCAATGACACCATCCGGCAGTGGAAGAAGTTTGACAGCATTTATCACGCTGTCTTTGCATGCATGCGAGGATCTCCTGGATATCCGAAAGGCGATGCCTGGGAAATGAACTCGGATGGCATGCTGCTCAGGCCGGCTATTCCAAGTTCCGAGATCTTTGGTGTCTCGAATACCTATGGCCCGCAAGCCAATTTCAAAATCTCCCTGCGGGAACTTCCGGAGAGAGGGAAGTTCCGTGTCACAGTGCGAGCAGCAAAGTCACGCGATGCGATGCTGCTGGATCCGAAAGCTGCGATTTCTATTCAGCCGCAGTCACTCACTCTGGCAGCGAACGAAGCCGGTTCCTCCATCGCAGGTGCGATCTCAGCCTCGCAGCCTGGCATCTATCAGATTGACGCGGTATTCAAATCATCGGAAGAAAAAGGCATGATCCAGCTGGATGCTGGTGATTGCTCGTTTCGACTGGGTATCACACTCGCCGACGCGGCTCGCCTTAACGCTGAAGTTGCAGCGAGTGAGCGAGTTGTCCCGCTGTGTCTGATCAGTCTTAATGAGGGTGAGTTGCCGCTCCACGGGACAATCGAAGGAAAGCCCGCGCTTCAGCGCCTTGTGGTAACTCGGCTGCCCGACGATTCTGCGCAGGCGGCGGCATGCCGGGCCTTTGATCAGCGAGTTCCATTTCTCGGTGTCCACGTCGGACTGCGTCGCGATTGTGGCAGTACACTGACTCAGGTTCAGCAACCTGTCGCCGTGCGGGAAGATGTTCTGCGAGACTACGTCTTCGAAGGGGCCATCAATGACTATCCCAGCCCGGATGTCGAAAAGAACAACGTCAATTACCTCGCTGGAATTCGCGAGATTGGAGTTCGTCACGAATACACTGATGGCCGCGACATTCCGCGTATGCTGATTCGGTCAGTCGAGTTTGAAGGCCCGATTTACGATGCGTGGCCCCCTGAATCCCATCGCCGGATCTTCGTCGAGTCGTCGCATCAGGCAGATCTGCGGGAGATTCAGACTCTAGAACAGCAAAAGGCTCCGTCGGACAAACTGGAAGCGTACGCGACTGACATCATCCTTAACTTTGCGTCGCGTGCTTTTCGTCGTCCAGTCAAGGAGAACGAACGGGAACGACTGATGAAAGTCTGGCGAGAATCGTGGGATACATCGCATCTGTTTCGCAGCAGCATTCGCGATGTGCTGCAGGTCGTCCTGACGTCTCCTCAATTTCTTTTTCTGATTGAAGAAAGCAGCAGCCCGGAAGCAGAGCCGCTGAATGATCACGAACTGGCTTCTCGGCTCTCCTACATTTTCTGGAACGCTCCTCCTGATCAGCAGCTCGAAGAGCTTGCCGCAAACGGGGAATTGCGAAGCCATCTGGATGAGCAATTCCATCGCCTGCTGAACGATGAACGAGCCGATCGGTTCGTGCAGCAATTTGCCTCCGAATGGTTCGCCCTGGATCGCTTCGATGTCGTGGCGACTGACGGTGATCGCTTTCCCAGACTGACTCGCGACACAAAGACTCAGCTGCGTCGTGAGCCGGCAGCCTATCTTCGCCATATGTTGCAGGAGAACCTTCCCATTCGAAGTCTTGTGGCATCGGACTTCATTGTGGCGAACGATGTCGTGGCCCAATACTACGGCGTTCCTTCCGAGTGTGGTCTGGATTTTCAGCGAGTTGCCACAACGGACCCGCACCTTGGTGGCATCATGACTCAGGCGTCAGTCCTCGCCGGGCTCTCCAATGGGCGGGAACCGAATCCCATCAAACGAGGCGCGTGGCTGGCTCGTCGCATTGTTGCCGAACCACCCGATGATCCTCCGCCCAACGTGCCGAAGCTTCCCGAAAATGATGGATCCACGCTGACTTTGCGTCAGAAACTGGAGCAGCATCGCAATCAGGAGGGCTGTGCAAAGTGCCATTCGGGAATCGATCCCTGGGGCTTGCCATTTGAAGAGTATGATGCCTCCGGCAAGTTCCAGGAACGTCCGGCAGTCTCAGTCGCATCCACTCTGCCCGATGGGACCAATGTCAGCGGCGTGCGGGAACTCAAACGGTACCTTGCGGAAGATCGGCTGGATCAGGTTGCGTTTTCGTTCCTGAAGCACTTTGTCGTCTACGTGAACGGACGTCCGCTTTCCTATTCCGACCATTACCGGCTCAAAGTGATGACCACCGATCTCCGCAGCGGGAACTATCCGATCCGAGACTTAATGAAGACCGTGCTGCACAGCGACCTGTGCCTCAGGAAGTGAGGTCCTGGTTCTTGGTTCTTGGTTCTTGGTTCTTGGTTCTTCGCTGCTCCGAACCCGTTTAGCGAAATGCGTCGGTGAGGATGCGCTCGACGACGGAATCGAACGAAAGACCTGCTTCGGCAACTGCAGCAGCGAATCCGGCGTCCGGGGAAAGACAGGGGTTGGCGTTCAGTTCCAGAATCCAGGGCTGGCCGTCACAGTCGACACGAAAGTCGACTCGTGCGTACCCACGCAGACCAAACTCTTCCCAGCAGCGTCGGGCGAGCGCTTTCAGCTCATCAAGCAGTGGCTGGTCCGCATGAGGAAAGTCAAAGCGTCGCGGCGTATTCCGGTACTCCGGCGCGTTTTCGTTCCACTTTGCAGCCGCACCAACGATTCTTGGCTTCGAGTCCGGATAGTTGACGAACTCAATCTCCGCTGGAGGCAGAACCTCCGGACCGTCATCGCTCGCCAGAACGCTCAGATTGAATTCGCGACCATCAATGTACTCTTCGACAAAGTGAGGCGTTCCGTGCTGCTGAGCCCGCGCTGAGATCAGTTCGACGACTTCTTCTTCGCTATGTTCCATCATGGAGATAACACTATCGTCGGTCATCCCCAGAGATGCATGTTCTGCCACAGCCTTGATAATCGCTCGATCCGGACGCCATGCTTGATTTCTCAGCCCCTGCCATACCGGTGAATCGGCGCTGATCCATGCCGGCGTCGGCAACTGGAGCTGTGACAGTCGCCGTTTCGCAGCAATTTTCTGGGTCGTCAGCTGCATGGCCAGGCTTGAAGCCCCTGTGAAGGGAACGTCCAGAGACTCCAAAAGAACCGTGGCAAGTGCCATCAGCCGATCCGTCCCGCCGAGCGACTCCACGAGATTGAAAACGGCATTGGCTCCGGATTTCAGAAGATGCCGGCGCGCTTCATAGAGATTAAGTGAGCAGGAGACTCGCTCCGTTGTGTGCCCAAGCCTTCGAAGCGAATTTTCCACAGCCGAACACTGACGTAACACGTCCATGACATCCGCGCTGTCGCTGGTCGAGACTCGATTCAAAAGTAACGTGACATGCATAACGAACCTGTTCCCAGCCTCAACGCGGACGATGCCCCTGCAACTCAGTGCTCAGTTCTCAAAACGGTCAGCGGGATCGAACGCGTTCCTTTGCCGACTGAATGATCTCGCCGATCAACTGCGGGTAACTCATTCCCACCATCGTGGCGATCATTGGGAGATCCGAATGTTGAGGATGCAGGCCGGCCAACGGATTTGCTTCAATAAAGCCCGGCTGCCCGGATCCGTCTGAACGCAGGTCAATGCGTCCTGCATCACGTCCCTTCAGTTCTTTCCATGACGCCAGGGCGACTCGTTCGGCTTCGGCAACTTCTGCGTCATTCGCTCCGGAAACATGCAGGTACTTGACCAGTTCCTCACACTTCTCCTTGTTCACGTACGAATACGCTCCAGGCTCCGCATTCGACAGCAGTACGATCTCCATCGTGCCAAGCACTCTGGCGTCATCCCCGGTTCCCAGAATCGCCACTGTGAACTCTCGCCCCGAGAGATACGTCTCGACAAGAACCGGCTGGCGGAATCGCTTGAGCAGGTCGGCACAGACGTCTTTCAGTTCTTCCGGCGTCTTGATGCAGGATGCAGGAGACACTCCCTTGCCGGTTCCTTCGGCGACGGGCTTCGCGAATAACGGGTACGGAAGACCAACGCGGGCAGTATCCTGCTCTGATTCCACGACGAACGAACGAGGTGTTGGCAAGCCGGCGTCGCGAATGATCGCTTTAGTCAGTTCCTTGTGCAGACAGACGGCCATCATGAAGGAATCGGAGAACGTGCACGGAATCTCATACGCTTCCAGGAGAGCCGGAACCTGAGCTTCTCGGGCGATCCCGTGCATGCCTTCGCAGATGTTAAACACCAGGTCCCATCTGTCTCCGGCGGCCAGGCGAGAAACCAGCTGGCGAACATGACCAATGCGATCTGTTTCATAACCAAGCGACTGAAGTGCCTGTTCAATAGAGACAATTGTGTCGTCCCGATCAAACTCGGCCGTTGCTTCTTCGCTGTAGCCCATCGCCAGATATTCAGACCGGAGATCGTACGTCAGCCCGATTCTCATACGCCGTGATCACTTTCCTCAGACCAGAACCGCACGCGACTCGCCTGTGTGGCAAAGTGCGAAAAGATGCGTCAATTGGGAGGGTAATGGAACCACTGCAAACCACAACCTTCTGGAAGCTTTTCGGGTGAGCGAGTTTGGTTTTGGGATCGTAGACGCCCGTCGGCAATGCACAATCAGGCCGTCGCATTTTGAATCGCATCCAGGGATCTGGCGACAGATTCGAGAGGATGGGGAAACATTGCGGCCCATTGAAATCGGCAGAAACTGCAATGCAGGGTTCCCGCGGGGCCCAGAGATTTCAGTTTGAGATGGCTCGAAAACACAGTGTTTTTAGCAGTTTTCGGCGAATTTCCATTGCACATCGAACAGGCCGAAGTCAGGTGCCGGCATGATCCGAAAACTAAGTACATCCGGAACAATCGTTACAGTTTCTCAAATTACCTGACCGATACTTCCGAC
>VFQT010000646.1_pt1 | contig 48751 bp, 40 predicted proteins | sample 3512381 | NCBI WGS metagenome assembly VFQT01 (sample SAMN10412376, study PRJNA504923) | tailings metagenome | isolation source: Relicate 2 Philex TSF3 active mining site | place: Philippines: Tuba, Benguet | collected 2017-08-29 | reverse complement strand
ATAGCGGGTCTGAAAATCACGAAAAGGTCGGTCATTCGTGTTGCCAGTCTCGTCTTTGAGACGATAGTATTTGTACACCTCCCATTGGTCCTCATTTCATCGAACCCCGCCTGAAGGACTCAAGCCATGCTCGATTTTCTCTACGGTCCCGCCCGTCGAAACTGTGAAGGAACATCCCGCCGTAACTTTCTCCGCGTTGGCGGACTGGGCATGGGAGCGTTGTCACTGGGCGGATTGCTTCAGCAAAAAGCCTTCGCAGCAGAACAGGGCCTAAGGACCAGCGACAAGTCTGTGATCTGGCTGTGGCTTAGCGGCGGACCGACTCATGTGGAGACCTTTGATCCAAAGATGACAGCACCAGCCGAATACCGAAGTGTTACCGGCGAAGTGAAAACTAACCTCCCCGGCGTCACCATCGGAGGCAACTTTGAACAACTGGCGCGGCTTGCTGACAAGATGGCCTTCGTGCGATCCTTCGCACACACCAACAGCGGGCATTCCGGCGGTACTCACTACGTGATGACCGGCTACGACAATCGACTTGCCGACAACGGTGCCAATCCCGACCGTCCGTTCATCGGATCGATCGTCTCGCGCATTCGGGGAACGAATCACGCAGTCACCGGCCTGCCAACCTATGTCCGACTTGGTGGGATTTATGCCGATGGTCCGGCGTTTCTGGGAACAGCCTACGGTCCGTTTGATCCCGCCGGAGAAGCTCGCCGTAACATGGCTCTGTCGATCGACCAGCAGCGACTTTCTAATCGTCGTGCGATGCTGGAAGGCATTGACACCGTCAAACGTGACATCGATCGCAAAGGGCTGATGGAGGGACTTGATTCCTTTGAACAGCAGGCGTTCAATCTCATCCTCAGTCGATCGCAGCAGGCCTTCGACATGAAGTACGAAGATCCTCGCGTGGTTGATCGTTACGGTAAGGGACTTGGCGAACAGATGCTGCTGGCTCGTCGACTTTGCGAATCAGGATGCGGCTTTGTCACCATCAACTATGGTGGCTGGGACATGCACAGCAACATCAAGCAGGAAATGGATCGTCGAGGCCCAGAGGTTGACCAGGCCGTTTCCGCGCTGATTGAAGACCTTGACCAGCGCGGCATGATGGACAACGTTCTGCTGGTGATCAGCGGGGAGTTTGGCCGAACTCCAAAAATCAACGGCTCCGGCGGACGTGATCACTGGGCTCCACTCAGCACTCTGGCACTGGCCGGGGGCGCACTGAAGATGGGGCAGGTCATTGGGGAATCTGCCGAGAAGGTGGATGTGCCAAAGACGACCCCGATCACCCCGCAGGACCTTCTCGCCACGATCTTCCAGGTTCTCGATTTCGATCAGCGTGTTCAGTTCACCAACCAGTCCGGCCGGCCAACTTACATGATCGAAAACGGCAAGCCAATTCAGGAACTGGTCTAAGACGGTTGTCGCGACGAATACCTGTCGAACCAGTCACAGGTCTGGCGAAACGAAACTCTGCAGTGATCATGAACGCGGCCGCACGATTGTGCGGCCGTTTTCTTTGCAATAGCTCGGCGGAAACCTGGCACTCCCGTTCCAGCGAAGGGCGACGGCGTCGCGGGCTGCTAAAACCGTTCGAAGCCAGAGTGCCGAACGGAAGTGCGGCTGAACGATGTTCGGTTCCGGGCTTTTCGCGGCGCTACGCGCCGCATTTGAAGCAGCACGTTCCAAAGGGTTCTTGAGACATTTTCGCAATTTCGTTTGACATCGAGACGCCATTCGGACGGATCAGCAGCATTCAACGATTGCATGAAGAGAACGCTTTCCAGATCTCTCAGTGAGAGATGTTGCGATAGCCGTGGTGTGTGCAATTCCAGGTAGTAACAGTCTCACTGGCACTTCTGAAGAAGGCGGGTGGTCGATGCCACTCGGAAACTGTTGCCCTATAGGCATCGTCTTCCCAGCCTGCCGAAATTCACCAGCCAGCAGCGACTCCGCGAAAGGAAGACCTGACCGGTCCTCGCCTTTTTGACTATCTGGCAAGGTCGGAAATTCTGGAACAACCAACCACCAGGAAGCAGGAACTGCCGAATCAGACTGAAGTCGGCAGAAAACAATCACACTCGCCGTTGGTCTTCAGGCCATCCGGAGCCGCCCGGTGCTAACGTCTGCAGAATGCAGAGCAGAAGTTCGATGAAGACAACGGGTGTCTTTGCGCTGTCACTGCGCGGACGCCCGAGGGGCCGCCGAAGTGTTGTGATGTGATGTCGCCGTCACAAAACTGAACCCTCGCCCCGGAAACCGTCATTCAGTGATTGAATCCGCGCACATGGAGGTGCGAGGTGTTGCGAAAATCTGTGCTGAATCTGATGACACTGGCCGGACTGACCGCCGTGTCCGGCTGCGCAGGCGATCGGTTGACCGCAGCATGGGACAGGACAACTTCGTTTCTGACACCTGGCCCGGCACAGGAAGAAGTCAGCCCCGAATTTCGCGAAGCACAGAAGACTTTTAAGAAGAACACAGAGAAAACACTTCTTGCCTGGGCTCGCTATCAGGAAGACGTGGGCGAGTATGCTGAGGCGAAAAAGAAGTACCACGAAATTGAAATCGCCTATCCCAACAACGTCGAAGCTTCGCTGGGGATTGCACGAATAGAACTTGCAACAGGCCGAAGCGAAGAAGCTGAGAGAATTCTGAAGCAGCTCGCCTCGAAGCACCCGGAAAGCGTTCCTGTCCGTCTGGAACTTGGTGCTCTGTATTCCAGTCAGGAAGACTGGCCAGGCGCCATTGAAGCTTACACTGATGCCTGTGACCTGGCACCTGAGGACCAGGGATGTCGGTATGAACTGGGCGTTGCCTACGCGAAATCCGGCGATCTTGATCAGGCGTTCCCGCATTTGAAGTTCTCTGTGGGCGGGCCGGCAGCCTACTACAACATTGCATATCTGCTGCACGAGGAAGGTCGCGATGGAGAATCTGCCGAGTGGTTGAGGAAGGCCCTTTCCAGCCATCCCGACCAGAAGACTTCTGAAAGCGCCCGTTCGTTGCTTGCCATTGTTGACCCGAAGAGTTTGAACATCCATGGTCAGGACTCAAACTCGGCCATTGCCGGAGGTTTGCGTGGCCGATCGCGAGCAGCGATGGATGAGTTTGGTGGTGAGGTAGAAGACTTCGGAACATCGAACGACGAACTTCCTCAGGTTGTTGCCGGCAATAGTCGAACAGTTCAGCCAGAACCGGGCCCTGCACCAGTTCCTCAGCGAGCATCGTCTGTCCGGGAGCAGTTTGTTCCGGCAACCGTGTCGCAGCCCGTCAGACGAGCTGCACCAGTTACGCAGCCGGAAGAGTCACCGTTCCAGACAGTTTCGCACCGCAAAGACGTTGAGCGACCAGCAGCGGTTCACGGATATGAGCCCGTCGCTGAAGACGCCGGGGGCGAACCGCCGCAGTGGCAGGGACCAAGTCGAAACAGCGTGGCACCAGCAGCCGCACCGGCTCCGGCACCAGCTTCCACGGTCGATCCACCGACCTGGCGCCCTCGACGCAACTAGCTCATTGTCCGGGGCAGCAAACGCGAATTGCTCAGCGAGCACTTCCGATGACTTCACGTCGAGTCATTCGCAATTCTGGCGGATGTCAGATTTCCTGAAAGAATGTGCCAGGAACCAGCCGGAACCAGCGAATTGGCTCGGTCCGGAAGCGTCGAATTGGACTCCAATCTGGCCCTCTGCCATGTGAGCCTGATCAGTCCCCAGACGGCAAAACTCTGGATTTCGCAAAATCTAACGATCAGCCAGGAGATTCTCCGCTCAGCGATCATGCGTCTGCCGGGCGAATTTGTTTCCGCGGGGTGACAGGATTTTCGCCTGAACTTGACCATAGGTGGTTTTGTGGGTGAGAATCAGCGTTTGAATGGAACTCTCTGTCTCTTTTTTCCTTGTGAAGGACGTTCAATGTTTCTGGCCCGAATGAAGACGATGTTGCTGGCATCTGCTGTGATGCTGGGAGGACTGTGCAGCACCGCGCTGGCACAGACTTCCGAAGATACCAAGGTACTAAGCAGTTCAATCCTGCCAAAAGACACGTACCTGTACATGTCTGTTCCAAGTGTCGCTGACATGAAGGAACAGTTCATGGAATCATCGGCCGGAAAGATGTGGGATGATCCGGCAATGGCGGATTTCCGCGCAGAGCTGGAGAAGGCCTTCGCTTCTGAAATGGAGCAGGGCATGGCTCAGGTGCAGGAAGCTCTTGGAATGACTCTCCAGGAGTTGCTGGAAGTTCCAACCGGTGAAGTGAGCCTGGCGTTTTCCAAGGCACCACCAAACAAGATGGGTGCAATCCTGTTCTTTGATTACGGCGAACATGAGGAGCAGGTCAAGGGACTGCTTGAGAAGGCTCTTGGCGGCCTGTCTCAGGTTCCGGTTCTTGAAGCCGCCAATTTCGAACATTCAGGAACAGAAGTCGTACTCTTCAACATCAAGGCTGACATCGCAAAGAAGACTCCACTGGCTAAGGAGTTTGGCTGGTTCCTGAAGGATCAGCGAATGGTCCTTTCCAACAGCAGTGCTCTGCTGAAGCTGACCCTCGACAACTGGGACGGTTCTGGCGAAAAGACCCTGGCGAAGAACGATGTGTACTCTTACATCATGGAAAAGTGTGAGTCTGAACCAGGCTCAGCCATGATGGTGACCTACTTTGATCCAGTTGGTCTGTTCACACAGCTGGTTCAGACCGGATCACTGGGCGAAGCTGGAATGCAGGCAGGTCTGGCAATCAGCGTTTTCCCGATGCTTGGTGCAAACCAGCTGAAGGGGATCGGCTCGGTCTCTGAGATTGGCGGCGAAGAGTTCGAAGGCGTTTCTCGCTCCATGATCTACTGCGAGCAGCCGCCACAGGGTGCGATGCAGATGTTCCAGTTGGCCGAAACAGATCCAACTCCACCATCATGGGTGAAGGAAGGAACTGTTCTCTGGATGTCCACCACCTGGAAGGTTGAAGAAGCCTACAACGCCGTGGCCACCATGGTTGACATGTTCCAGGGCGCTGGTGCATTTGAAGGCATCATTGATCGCATGGCACAGGAAGGTCCTCAGGTCCACGTGAAGAACGACATCATTGATCAGATGGACGGAAAGCTCCAGATGACAATGGCGTCTGGCGAAGGCGAAACCGCGACTGGAACTGACGACATTCTCTTCGCAGTCGGTGTTCGTGAAACAGAGAAGATGGCAGACCTGCTTGCCAAGCTGACTTCTCAGCCAGGATTCCCCGGCGAATCGCGCGAGCTGGAAGGTGCGACCATCTACGAAATCGAGAACCCAAGTGGCGGCAAAGTGAGCTTCACCGCTGCCAACAACTTCCTGTTCATTTCTGTCGGCGGCAACCAGCTGGAAGCGGCCATCCGAAATCAGGACGACGTTCGTCCTCTGTCTGAAACCGATGAGTTCAAGGCTGTTGCGGAGCACTTCCGTGAAGGTGCCGTGATGGTTGGATTCACCCGTCCTTCAGAACAGTACCGAAAGCTGTATGAACTTGTTCAGAGCGGAAACGCCGCCGACAATTTCCCAGGCATGGACGAACTGTTCTCCAAGATCGACTTCACAAAGCTCCCTCCATTCGAAACCATGGAGAAGTACTTTGCACCGACCGGCACAAGCTGGATCAGTGACGAAAATGGCGTTCTGATGGAGCAGTTCTCTCTGCCGGTCGCTGAATAGCCTGGAGAGTCGATTCTGAACTGCAAGTAACACCGAGATGGCCGCCCTGCCTCAGGGTGGCCATTTTTTTTGCGCCGCATGGGTATTTGTAGTGGAACTCGCCAGAGTTCCTCTTATCCACCCGCAATCACTGGCAGATCCGCGATGACAGGTTTTGGGTGGCCGACGTGCTGATGGATCGTCGGGAATCTTGGTGGCAGAATTGAGCAGGACTTGGAGGGCTTTGTTCTACTCTTTCGCTGGAATGCAGATTCTGCTTAAATTCTGCGGCTGTTTGGGTTTCCGTTAGATCCTGGGTCAAGGGTTGTTTCTTGGTTCCCCTTTCTCACATTGCGGTTCTCGGGTCGACGGGCTCAATCGGTACCAGTTGTCTGGATGTCGTCCGCCAGCACGCCGGAAGGTTGCGAATTGCCGGGCTGGCTGCTCACCGCAGTGTCGAACGCCTGTGCCAGCAAGTCTCGGAATTTCGGCCGAACTGGGCAGTGATTGGTTCTGAAGAAGTCGTGATCCCTGAGTGCGGTAACGACGGAACTCGGTGGTTTCGCGGCACGGATTGCCTTCGGCCGCTGATTCGCGCTCCGGAAATTGACACGGTTGTGTGTGCAATGGTGGGTGCCGCGGGTCTGCCAGCGACCTGGGAAGCGGTGGACGCCGGGAAACGTGTGGCTCTGGCCAACAAGGAATCTCTGGTGGTCGCCGGATCGCTCGTCATGAAGCGAGCTGCTGAAACAGGCGCCCAGCTGATTCCGGTCGACAGTGAGCATAGTGCCATCTACCAGTGCCTGCAGAGCGGTCGACGGGAGCAGCTCCGAAAGGTGATTTTGACCGCCAGCGGAGGCCCTTTTCGCGGGCGAAAACGCAGCGAATTGGCTCACGTAACGCCCGACATGGCGTTGAAGCATCCAACCTGGAATATGGGGCCAAAGATCACTGTTGACTCGGCGACCATGATGAACAAGGCCCTGGAGATCATTGAAGCAAGGTGGCTTTTCGGATTGAAGGCCGAGCAGATTGCGGTCACCGTTCACCCGCAGTCACTGATTCACTCTCTGGTGGAATTTGACGACGGATCAGTGATTTCTCAGTTTTCTCCACCGGACATGCGACTGCCAATCCAGTATGCTCTGCTGTTTCCGGACCGACTTGTCGGGCCTGCGAAGCAGACCGACTGGACTCGGGCTCAGACGCTGGAACTTCTGCCTCCGGATCTCGAGGCATTCCCGGCACTTCGGCTGGGGTTTGAAGCGGCGGCTCGGGGCGGCACCTGTGGTGCTGTTCTGAATGCTGCGAATGAGATCGCGGTCGAGAGATTTCTCGCCGGTGAATTGTCGTTCCTGAGCATCACTCAGGTCGTTGAAGATGTTTTGAACCACCATCAGTTCGATGAGCAGCCTTCGATGTCAGAACTTCTGGCAGCGGATCGCTGGGCTCGGGAGGAAGCCATTCGGTGGAAGACCTAATTTTTACATCACTCGCCGCCGTCAATATTGGTGAGTGGATTGAAAAGTTCACAAACGTCGCAGCTGTGATTCTTGGGCTGGGACTGGTGATCTTCTTTCATGAACTGGGCCACTTCGCTGTCGCCAAGTGGTGCGACGTTCATGTGGAACGTTTCAGCATCGGCATCGGCCCGATTCTCTGGAGTCGCCAGAGAGGAGAAACGGAATACGCACTTTCGGCGTTACCGTTTGGTGGCTACGTCAAGATGCTTGGGCAGGATGATATGGATCCGAACCAGATGACGAGTTCGGAGATTGCCGAGAATCCGAGATCGTATTCTGCGAAATCGGTGCCTCAGCGCATGGCCATCATTTCTGCCGGCGTCACGATGAACGTGATCACGGGGTTCCTGTTCTATGTGATTTGCTACTGGTGTGGTGTTTTCGAAACATCACCAACAGTGGGGATTGTGCGAGTTGGATCACCGGCCTGGGAGGTCGGTATGGCCAGCGGCGACCGCATCACAAAGATCAATGGCGAGCAGATCCGCAGCTTTATGGATGTGCAGGAAGCCATCATGCTGTCGAGCGGCGAAGTGGAAGTGGAAGGTACCCACGCGGATGACAGTGCGTTCAAGTACACGATCACCCCGACCAAGCTTGGTCCCGGTCGATCGATTGGCGTCGGCCCGGCAACGTTGTGTGAGCTTGTCAATCGGATACCTGACCCTGAACTGATTTCTGAAACAGGAATGCCGCTTGAAAAAGCCAGCGGCGCGTTTCAGCAGGGCGACAAGATCGTCGCTGTCAAAGTCCTGCCGCCAAAGGTGACCACAGAAGAAAAGCCCCCAGCGCCGGCAGCAGGGACCCCTGGTGAAACTCCTCAGGAGAACACTGCCTCAGGAGCAACTGAGCAGCCCGTCGTTGTCACCACGCCTGCAGAACCGATTCCCGTATCGATGCTCTTTCAGCTGCGTCAGGTTCTGGGACGTTACGCGGATCGTGAACTGATCTACGTTGTTGAGCGCATGAATCAGGAGAACCCTGAGGCTCCGCGGACAACGGTGGAAATCAGCATCCCTCCTCAGCAGGTCCGATCTCTGGGCTTCTGGATGGCAATGGGACCAGTGCGAGCCGTTCAGAAAGGATCGATTGCCGAGAAAGCCGGTCTCAAGGTGGGTGATGAGATTCGCAAGGTCGATGGCCAGGCTCTGGGAACCGACATGGACCCGCTCTCACTGCCAACCTACTTTGCGAAGAAAGCCGGTCAGGTGGTGACGTTGAACGTCGAACGATCTACGAACGATGGTCCTCAGAGTGACGTCATTACTCTGACTCCAGCCGACAAGCCTGGCTGGACGGAGCCTGTTGATCACAAAACCGCGCCTCTCAGCATTCCATCCATCGGCCTTGGATTTCAGGTTCAAACGCGCGTTGCGAGAGTCCTTCCGGAAAGTGAAGCGGCTGGTCTGGGAGTTCTTGTCGAAGGGACCACCAAGATCACGAAGATTGAACTGATTCACAGAAACCCAGTGAAGGGACAGCCAGATGCGCTCGGCGATCTGGAAACACCCTATGCGGTTGACCTGTCCACGATCGGCAAGCGGGACCTTGGCACAGCGGAAGAAATCAACTGGGCGTGGGCCTTCGAACACATTCAGCGTGTGCCCGAAAGGAAGATTCTGATCCATTACGAAAATGGAAAGGAAACCGGCAGCAAGACGCTCGAAAAGCAGGAGTCCGTTGCCAACTGGTACATCTGGTTCCGCGGCTTCAGCCCATCGATCTGGGTGGAAGAGCGTGAGCTTCAGAAGGGGACCAGTATCGGAGAAGCATTCTCCATGGCCACCACCAAGACCCGCCGAACGGCTCTTTCGATCTACCGAAGCCTGAAACAGATGGTGCGTGGTGATGTCGCGATGGAATCACTCAGCGGTCCTCTGGGGATTGCCAAGATCGGTTATATCGTTGCAGAACGAGGAGTCATCGACCTGCTGATGTTCCTTGCGTTTCTGAGCATCAACCTTGCCATTTTGAACTTCCTGCCCATCCCGGTACTCGACGGCGGTCACATGGTCTTTCTGATCTGGGAAGGCGTGACTCGCCGCAAGCCCGGAGCCAAAGTGATCGGCTGGGCGCACGCCGTTGGCTTCCTGTTCCTGATCTCCCTGTTTGCCTTCGTGATGTGGATCGACCTGTTCATCAGCGAAATCGGGAAATAAAGTGGCTCGTGCCCCAAAGTGCCTCGTGTCTCCGACGCGAGAACATCCCCGAATACACCACAAACTCAACACCTGAAAGCGGCTGCAGGTAATTCAACGCCATTACCCGCAGCCCAAAGTGCCTCGTGTCTCCGACGCGAGACCCCCCCGAATCACCACACACTCAACCACTGAAAGCGGCTGCAGGTAATTCAACGCAATTACCCGCGCCCCAAAGTGGCTCGTGTCTCCGACGCGAGAACATCCCCCGAAACAACTCAACCACTAAAAAAACCTCAGCACCTGGCGGCAGGTAATTACCCGCGTCGGAGACACGGGCTACGGTTAGCGACCTTTTTCATCATCGAACTCGTCGAAATCCTCGTCATCATCGTCGTCGAAATCTGCATCGGGATGAAGAGGATCGCCAGGGGAGAAGAAGAAGTCGCCGAGCCCCATTGGGACGATGTTGCCGCCGAGCGACTTGTTCTGCCGATCGGCCAGGGATTTCAGGTCAGCTGCTTCTTCGCCAAGGCATTTCTCCAGAGCTTCCCGCCATGCATCATCACGAGCAATCGGATGCGATGGGTCCTGAGCAATCCGTTTCAGTGCAAAGCGCAGAATGTTGATGCCGTCTCGGGTGGAAAAGTCCAGATTCAGCGAGTGAGCTTCCTGAAGAAAGTCCACTGTCAGGCTGAGCATCTGATCGTCGGCAAACGGCAGATGATACTTCAGGATGTAAAGTTCATCCTCACGTGACGGATGCCCCAGAGTCAGAGTCGGCTGAAGACGGCTGAGGATATAGTCAGGAATCTCGAACGTCGATTCATCTTCGTTCATCGTGACCGCACAACGAAAATCCTTGTGCGCACGAATTGTGATGCCGGCAACGATGGATTCCACGTAGCGTCGATGGTCGAGAAGCGGTGCGAGACTCGCCCACGACTTCTCGTTCATACGATTGCCTTCGTCCAGGATACAGATGCCTCCGCGAATCATCGCGGTCACCAGCGGCGAGGCGTGATAAGCAATCTTGCCGCTTTCCGCCAGAACCGGAGTCACCAGCAGGTCCTCGGGCCGAGTATCCGCGGTGCACTGGTAGATAAACAGTTCCTGATTTCGATGTCGCGCGCCGGCAATGGCGAGGGTTGTCTTGCCGATACCAGGAGTTCCCACAAGTCGTGGTGTCAGCGGCAGATCGCGCTCGTCGACAACAATCCAGCAGGCCAGCAGTTGCTTCAAAACTTCCCGCTGCCCAATCCACTCGCCGGAACTGGTATCCGGTGTGCCCAGGTGCAGCGTAATTCCGTCGATTGTTTGAGTTCGGCTCATGGTCATTTCTAGAGAGAACTGAATTCTCAGTCGATTTCACTGGGTTTATTTCTTCGGTTCCCGCATTCGCACTCGCTGTCCTTCCGGAACGAACACCGTGGAGTATCGACCAGGGGAAAGCCGTCCTGCACGGAGCAGCGGGAATTCGCCGGAATGAGCGCGGATTGAGCGGGGAATGTCAACTCTACGCGGCAATCTGGTCTTGTTCAAACGCCACTGAATAGTCACCCTTCTCCTGAAAAAAGCCACGATGGCCAGGCAAAAACCGGTCAGGACAGTCCATGTCCGGGGAATCACGGATGATTCGCGTTATCTCATCACTTTGCGTCATCATCTTCCTGCTGCACTTCGCGGCACGCTGCGAAGCTCAGTTTCAGCTGTCAGAACCAGAAGCAGACGAATCTTCTGAGGCCGCAACGAACGACAAAGGCACGACGAAGAAGACGGCCGGACGCGGAGCAAACGCCGAAGCCACCGATGCCTCACCGGCCGACGATGACTCACCTCGAACCGCTCCCCTCAGAAGGTCTCGCAAGGCCACGCCAGATGCGGCGTCACCCCGGAACGCACCTGCTCAACAATCAGTGCAACCAGTGAATGCGTCGTCTGAAGAGGACGAGGACTCGGCCCCGCGTCGCAACGGTCGGTCGATGGCTCAGGAGCGTTCTGTCCCACTTCAGTCAGATACCAGAATTGTGCTGATCGAAGAAGATCCGGATCCGGGAACATTCTGGACCGGTCCCGTTCCCCGACGTCGAGCCATCGCAGAAGACGCGACTCTGTTTGATGTGTGCATGGTGGGCAGTCAGGTTTGGGCCGTCGGTGATCATGGTGTCGTTTGTTCGTCTTCGGATGGAGGCACGACATGGACCACTTTGATGACGCCATTCCCATGCCGACTGACGTCAGTCTGTTTTTTGACCAACCGAGTCGGCTGGATTGGTGGCATTCGATTTGATCGTGGTGTCCCGGGTGGCGAAGCCGTCCTTCTGGCAACGCGCGACGGTGGCCAGTCATGGAAGGATCTCGCCGAGGAATCTCGCAGCACGCCCGGGCTGATTGGAGCAACCAGTCAGCTGCCTGGCATTCTGTCGCTTCAGTACTTCGGCCTCGACGATGCGATTGCCATCACGCTGCCGGGATCGACAAAGACCGCCGGCACATTGTTCCGTTCCGTTGATGGTGGCATCTCGTGGGAAGCAATCGAAGCGGATCAGCCGGTCGCGCCGTGGCTTGCCGGCGCGTTCATCAGTCCGAACGAAGGCATCGTCGTTGGTCAGCGTCAGCAGTACGCCTCAATCGTTTCGCGTGAGGCCGTTGTCGTGAATACGGCACAGGCGACACTCCGAAGTGTTCGAGGCGCATCGCTGGATTCCAGCGGACACGGCTGGATTGCCGGCGATGGCGGGCAGTTGCTGGCAACGACAAACGGCGGCGTCACATGGAATGTTCCCGCTGGCGAACTTCCGGACGGCTTGTCGGATGTATTCGATGCACGTTCTGTCGCCCACAAAGATTCACTTGTTCTGGTCGCCGGAGTTCCTGCGTCCATGGTTCTTCGTTCGGCGGATGAAGGCGCAACCTGGGATGTGGTGACCGTGCCAGCCAGCGGACACGTTCAACGGATCCGCGTTTCAGCTGATAACACGTTTTTTGCTGTCGGCAGCTTCGGGCAGATTCTGCGGTCAGTCGATGAGGGAGCAAGCTGGGAATGCGTCCGTTCGCTGGGAACCCATGCCGGCCTGCTTGCATTCACAAGCGATGCAACCGCCGCCCCAATCCAGCTGTTGTCGAGCCTGACTGCAGAAACCGGAGTACGAAGCAGCGTCGTTCAGATTTCCCAGGTCCTTGATCTCAGCTCGCCTGATGCGGCATCGTTTCTTCCATTCACCCATGCAGACCTCGGCCTCGCATCTCTTTCTGTGGACGGGCTTGAAGGCGACTGGGCGTTTCCCAGAACCATCAAGGGGCAGGAGATCTCACCGCGGCAGTTGATCGCAGAGTGGAATCGGCAAACAGACGGACGACTGCGAGAACTCCTGCCGCTGCGACTGGCTCGCACGCTCTGCACCTGGCGACCCGTTCTGGTGGTCGTGGAATCAACGTCGGAAAAGGACGCTGTGGCTTCACTTCTCAGCGACGCACTGGAAGCCGCCGAATCGCTCGCGGCGAACCCCGAAGGCACTGCGCTCGAAAAAGCCGGCCTGCAGCCATGGACGATTTCGCGAGTCGCAACTCGAACTCCTGGAACTCAGCGAACATCGATCTCCTTTGACGATTCCGATCTGTTGAAGGCTCTGGGAACCACATCAGGGCTTCTGTGTGATTCCACAGAAGCAGTGCTGCGCTCCGGTGAATCATTCTCTGCATCGGTACGGCCTCGAGCAGGCTACGTGGTCCTGCGAGACAGTGCTGACAATCTTGCGGTTGAACATCTGCTGGCTGGCCTCGAGCAGGAACTGACGTCGGAAGTGCGTCGTTCGGTGCCGGTACGCAGTCGTGAGCAGCTTCGCGAAATGCAGCGCATTGTGCAGACGGCAAAACTGGAAGCAGGTGCTCTGGACGGTCACCAGGGACTTCAGAAATCCGAAGAAGCCTTCGTGGCGGAACTGGAGACGATCGGAACAGAACTTCCGCCGGCACTCGCACTGCGACAACTGTCAGAACTTGCGGCTTTGAATCTGGATCGAAACAACGTTGAAGGATACTTCGCGATTCAGCAGGAACTGATGCGTCGCTTCCCGGAAAGCGATGAAGCGAGAAAGGCCGCTGAGACACTGCTGGTACTTTATTCCTCCGCAGAGATACGCCAGTACCGAACTCGGCTGCAGTCCAATCCGGACGCCTCACCACCCGGTTCGCCTGGCAAAGCAGGGACGGACGAATCACAGTCGGGCGAAGTGGCCCAGAATGGATTCCAGCCGATTCGAATGACACCATCGATCCAGCCGGCCAGCGCGACGGTCTTCTCAGCGTCTCCCACACCGCAACTGAACGCTCTGTCCGAGAAATGGAACGCACAGGCTCAGATCGCATGGACGCTGCTGAATCGAAAGCTGAACGGTTCCGCCGCGAACGAACGAAAGGTTCCTCCAGAAGCAATCCTGCGTCAGGCGGTTTCGATGCGTCTGCAGGACAAGTCGGGCGAATGTTCCACCTTGCTGACACAACTTTCGCCTCTGACGAACGACATCGGAGTTTGGGCCACTTCCGAGATGCAGTTGCTTCAGGGAATGACTCCGACACTGATTCGAGCATTCAATGTGCCGCGATCCGCGGATCGTCCGTACCTCGACGGAGTGCTCAACGATCAGATCTGGGAAGATGCTGAAGAAATCACGTTGGCGACACCACGAGTTTCCGGGGCCAGCGTTCCGGAAGCTAACGAAGATTCAGGCAGAGATCTGAATCAGCCAAAGTCTCTGGTCATGATTGCATGGGATGACCAGTTCCTTTACGTCGCAGGAAAATTTCAGCGTGCAGATTCCCGGCAGCCATTGGAACTGGCCTCCGGTCGAACTCATGATGCCGATCATGGATCGCTGGACCGGCTGGAGATCGCGATCGATACAGACCGTGATTTTCTCACCGCGTTTGAACTGGTGATCGATGAAACCGGACAGACAACAGACAGCGCGTGGTGGCTGAAGCGATGGAATCCACAGTGGTACGTCGCGGCCGACAGCGATGATGCATCGTGGCGAATTGAAGCGGCCATTCCAATGAAAGAACTGAGTTCCACGCCGGTTCGCCCCGGCAACCTCTGGTCCATTCGCTTCCGTCGAGCGATCCCCGGAGTGCTCGAACAGGAACTCGCACCCGCAGCCGCAACAACCTCGATGAAGGGAGCCTCGCTCGTTCGGTTCATTCGGCCCAAAGTGAAAACCGGAGACTCAAGGTAGCGTCCAAGTTGCACCGTGTCCCCGACGCGGGCCCTCAACACAACAGCCTCTGCCAACGAGTTCACCCCGGTGGAAGCCAGCTTCTGCAGACATGGCTCGAAGGTTCTGTAGTGGATCTCGCCAGAGATCCCGGGACTGTCGTTGATGACAGGAACTCTGGCGAGTTCCACTACAGCTCGGAGTCCAGGCGGTGATCGGTCAGCGATAACCTACTTCAGTCGCTCCAGAACGCCTTTGCGTTTCACGATGTTCTTGTAGTCCCATTGAAGCTCGCGAGACTTCTTGAGCCAGCGTTTGAGTTCGGTGACTCGGACCTCCTTCACCGTCTCGTACCGCGTTTCGGCCGCTTTGAATTTGCCTTCGTTCTGGAGTCCCTCTTCGTCAAATGACTGGCCGCTCCAGAACAACAGACGCACTGCGCCTTTCAATTTGCTGTAGCCGACGATGGGATTCCCATCCAGAAACCACACCGGATGAGCATGCCAGATTTTGCTTTCGGCTTCCGGAAGTGCTTTATCGATGACCTCCGCCAGCTTGGCACAAATCGCCCGATCGCCTTCAGCCAGTGCATCGTTGTAGCTCTGAATTCCCTTGTCCATCAGCCGCCTCGTCCTTTCTGCTATTGCTTTCGTCCCAGCTGTTCACGAAGTCGTCCGAAGTCTTCTTTCGACAACTTGCCATCTTTGTCGTCATCCATTCGCTCAAAAAGCCTCTCCAGAATTTCCGGACGATCTTTTAGCCTTGGTGCACGTTCAGCCGCCTGCTTCGCCTCATCTTTCGAAAGCAAACCGTCGCCATCCGTATCGAGCGTGTCGAATAACATCTCGCCCGCTCCGGCAGCCGCCAGGTTGCGTCTGGCACGAGGCGTCTCGCCAACCGGCAGGTAGGTTTCGACATAGCCAATCATCATTTCGTCAAACGTCTGCTGTCCCCAGTGCACCGTCCTGCCGGGATCCGGGTTCGCCGGATTGTCTGCGCTGTTGTCAAACACGGCGGTCACCGTGAAGCGACTTCCCTTTGGAATAACTTTGGGTTCGGCATAGTCGTATCGCAACTGCCAGTTGAAGTCATACCGAGGAATGTCCAGCAGCGTTTCCTTTTTGCCATCCGGCGTTTCGACATCAAAGCGAAACGACTTGCCTCGCACATGCATATGAGCCATGTAGGCCAGAACGGGAATGTCCGTCGGAACGGGACGGCTCAATGATTCCACATGATCAGCCGTATGAGGTGGAATATTGAGGTCACGGTCCGCCAAAGGAATGGTCGTCACGACATACTGAGGTTCTTTCTCTGCAAAATGAAGGCCGATGCGAAGCTGTTCCGTCGTGGCCGTTCCGCTGGGCGTGTAGTGAATCTGGAAACTAATGCGAGCCCCCGCCGGCAGCTTTCGGGCAAAGCCTTCGGGATACATCTGACCGGGGTTTCCGGGAACATACGCCGCCCAGTAGCCGCCAACTCCTTCTTCGCGATCAATGATTCGACCAGATCCTGGTTCGTGCACATTGACAATGACATGATGAACCACGCTGCGATCTGTTGGCAGGATTTCATAGCCCTGAACCCAGCGATCTTCAGGCAGGTCTGTTTGAGCCGTGACGAACTGGTACGGCATTGTTCCTGTTGCCTTGATCGCGATCGGATTCGGAATCTGCACGATGTGATCCGGTTGGCCAAGCGACCATTCTCCGGCAAACTCGGGCAGTTTTGCAGCATCGGCTGAATCCCCTTCCGGACGGTCCCCTTCCAGCCAGCTCAGCAGATCCCTGCGATCTGCATCTGTCAGCGAACGATCATTGCCCCACACAGAATGTCCGCTTGCCGGAGCTGCAGCAAACCACGGCGGCATCGTGCGATTCTCAACCACCTGACGAATCATTGCCGAGTGCGCGATGACTTCGTCGCGAGTTGCCAGAGAGAATGGTCCAACGCCACCTTCTCGATGACACTCCAGACAGTTCTGAATGATGATTCGCGAAACACGATTGTGCCAGGTAATGGAACTCTCCGTGACTTTACGAGGTTCCAGGTCCAGCACGCAGCCAGGAGCCTTTGTCGCCGGCACGGAGACAGGTTTGCCTGCCAGCACTTCGAGCAGAGCATCCTTCAACAGGGTCTGCTTTGGAGCGTCCAGCGAGTAACCAATTCCATACTGGTCATCGATTGCGCCGTGGTAAACGACGACTCCCGTACGATCCAAAACGAAGACATCGGTGGTCGAGACGGCTCCAAGGTGCCGAGCCATCTCTTCTTCCGAATCATTCACATAAGGCGTCATCTCACCAAGCTGTTGTGACGCTCTCTGCTGATCTTCAAGTCGGTCTTTTGGCACACAATTGACGGCGACAAACTGCACCTTCTTCCCCGCGAACTCTTTTGTGAGTTCTGCCAGCGTCGGAAGGTACTTTTTGCTCAACGGACAACTGGTGCTGGTCATGCAAACGACGACCGCATCTGCCTCTTTGAATCCTCGAAGATGATGCTCCACTCCGCTTAGGTCTTTGAAAACAAAGTTTGGCATCAACTGGCCGACGCCATGATCTGCCGGTCGAATGCGCTTGGCTGTTTGTTTCAGACTCGCTGACGCCAAAGATGACTCCGGCTGCGGCCCTGGATCCGGAACCGGCACTGGAGCTGACCCTTCAATCATTTCCTTCGTCAGCACGCCGGATCGGTACGCAGCCCGCGCTTCCTCCAGCGTCACTTCGTCGTTCTTATCGCTGTCCAGCTTGTCGAACAGCGCTGAGTCGGTCAGTTCTGAGCGCGTGATCTTCTGGTCTGAGTTCTTGTCGACCTGTCGAAACCGGTCAACAAGCGGTCGCCCTTCCTGCGCTGTAAGCCGACTGAGTGACCAGGCTCCCAGTCCGAGCAGTGGCAGTCCCGCAAACAGTATGATTCGCTTGAGTTTCATCTTTGAAAACCACTTCACTGAGAAAGAATCTGTTCTGTATTCTCGCCGCTGTTCAGCCGGGACGAGTTACCTCTGTGTGTCTTCGTTCAGAACCCAACGGTCTGCCGGCCCACCGAGCCAGGCAGCCAGAATCTCACGCCGACGGTCGTTCTGAAAATCTCTGGTCATCACTCGGGCATTTTTCGGCAGGTGCCCCTCAATGGAATATTGTGATTCGTCCGCGACCTGGGAATCTGTCAGTGAAAATGTCACTTTCATTCCCCATCTCTGAGGCCGATTCCGCTCAATCACCAGCTTGCGAATGGCTTTCGTCTCGCGATCCACTTCAATCTCAGCCGCCACGATGCCACCTCGACCCGGTCGAACTGCTTTTGCAACAATCCGATGAACGGACGAACTGGAGTTTTCACGTTCAAGTCGGCAATGTGCAAGAACATCATCGAGCAGTGTTTCCAGATTCAGGCTGTAGATATCCGACAGCTGCTCAAGGCCGGGCCCTGCTTCAGACGGAGCGATCTGCAGTCCTCGTCCAAAATGAGTCACCATCCAGACCGTTCCCGAAGCATCACGTCCCCACTGCATTCTCCGCTCGCCCCGATTCATCTCAACGCGAAACTGGTCTCCCAGCACCGTCACACGAGCTTCGGTCGGAAGCGCCAACGCCGGCGAAGGGAAGGCAGCCCGTTCGACCTTCACCAGGTAAACTCGTTCAATCGGTCCCGCGTGAGTTTCCTGAGCCGCGCGAAGCAGCTCGGCGGGACTCGCTTCCACAGCAGATTCAAATCGCCCCAGCAGAAACGCTGCCAGCACGAGAGCAGAAACAGTCAACGTGGTGATTGCACGAATCCAGCGTGAAGATCCTCCGACCTTCGAATTCGAAGTTCGTGCTGTGCTCGACGGAACAGTATCCGCGGCCAGTGAATCCACGAGCCGCTCACGGAGGCGACGCACGTCGGTCGTCGTCGAACGAGTTTCGAGATGATGTCTGACCAGATCGTCGATCGACAGGACATCAGGGCGCGGCGAGCCATTGTCATGGTCGTCGCAGGAGCCCAGTTGTTCCGAGTTCGTTGTCATGATGCCATCTAGTCCTGATCAAGATACGGTCGAAGGTGTTCTGCCATGCTGTGTCTTGCCCGGTGAATCAATACTCCCGCGTTGCTCTCCGACACTCCCAGTGATTCCGCGATTTCCCTGAGCGAATATCCGAGGCTGCTGAGTTGCAGGGCTGCCCGCTGATTGATCGAGAGTTTTCCCAGAGCTTCCTCGAGATACGATTCCATTTCCAGGAGCAGGACTTTCTGGAACACCGGAGGATCACTCGCCGGAATATCTCCCAGAGTCGCCGCCTCGTCTGTCACCGCCAGATGTCGCCGACGAGCCCTGTCAATCGCGGCATTCGTAATCGACTTCAGCAGCAGCCTTTGGCCATCTCTTGGTAAGTCATACTGATCCCGCTTTTGCCACAGCCGAAAAACGCAGTCATGAACCAGGTCTTCAGCCGTCGACAGGTCTCGCACCAGAGACTGAGCGAACGCCAGCGCACGCGGCAGAGCCACTTCAATCCAGTCGTGGGACTGCCAGTTACTTTGAGGTTCTCTTGCAGGGTCTGCAGGTGACATTCGAGGCCTGACAATTTGGGAACGACGGACGCTGCTGGATCTTACACCGCGAACCCGCAAATTGGGAAAAATGTCCCAAATTCAGCTTTCAACGCGATGTTCGCGGTATCGATCGTCAATGCAGACTGGTTTCTCATAAAAGTCCGCTGTTGAACATTTGCTCCGGGTAGTGAAACTCCGACAACCCGTCCATTTTCCAGTCCTTCCCGCATTTCGCTGACTCTGGTCTATGTTTGGATTTTTGAATCTCTACAAACCCGAAGGACTGACGTCCCGCGACGTTGTGAACCGCATCTATCGCCACGTCAAACCGGCAAAATGTGGACACGCGGGAACCCTGGATCCAATGGCCACAGGCGTCCTGCTCGTCTGCGTCGGCCCGGCAACGCGTCTGATTTCCTGGCTGCAGGATCGTCCCAAAACCTATGTGGCGCAGTTCATTCTGGGACAAACCAGCGACACCGATGACAGTACCGGAATTGTCACGATCGATTCCAACGCGCGGCCTGTGACAACGGACGACTTGCAGCGAGCCTTGATGACTCAGGTCGGTCAGATTACTCAGGTGCCGCCGGCGTTTTCGGCTGTTCATGTTTCCGGCCAGCGAGCCTACGATCTGGCTCGCCAGGGAGTTCAGGTCGACCTCCAGCCGAGACAGGTGACCGTTCACAGCATCGAGATTCTGTCGTATGAATGGCCGATCCTGGAAGTTCGGATCCAGTGTGGTTCCGGTACCTACATTCGTTCCATCGCACGAGATATCGGAACGCTCCTGGGTTGCGGTGCTCTGATGAGTCGGCTGGAGAGAACTGCTATCGGAGAATTCACTTCCGCCGATGCGTTACCGATCGATCCGCTGTCGCAACCGCTGATCCAGAATCATCTCAAGCCTGCCTCGGCCATCGTGTCACATCTTCCCAGACATGTGTGTTCCGAAAAGGATCAGGACGATCTTCGATGCGGACGAACGATCCTGACACAGTCAGCAGAAACATCCGACATCGCGACATGGGAAACGGGCAGCAATGCCGCGCTGGTTGACACGGCGGGAGAATTGCTTGCGATTGCTGAAATCCTGGAAGGAGCGGTACTGCAGCCCAGACTGGTCTTTCGCAGAGGCCAGATCGAGTAACTGCATTCTTGCCCTGAACCATCAGGCGTCAGCGATGCAGACGATGAATTCCTGCCGGCGTGTTCCATCCATTTCAGCAATGCGCTGGTAGATGCGGCTGCTGCAAATCGCGGGCGATGAAAACACACTTGTCCCCAGCGTGTTGGTTCCCACCAGTTCCAGTCCGGTCCGCGAGGCGGTGAAGATAAAGGTCTGACCTTCTTCGTTCGTCGCGTAGATGAGATCATTCACCATGATGGGCGAGCTGCTGAACGTGCCACCGAGCCGGCCTTTCCAGAGTTCCTTGCCTGTCGCCGATTCCCAGCACATCGCGATGCCGGCATCCAGCACAGCGAACAGCAGGCCGTCACGACAGATCATGGAAGGAACGTAGGTTCGCGCGGTGTTTTCCCATGCGAGCTTGCCGGAGCCATCGGCTTCGACCGCGGAAACATGGTTCTTCGGGTATCCGCCGCTGGTGAAGATTCGACTGCCATCCGTCACCGTCGTCGTCACGCATTCCGTCGTCGCGCCTTCGACTTCCCAGAGTGTCTCACCGGTCGCCGGATCCAGACTTGTCACAAGATCACAGCCGGTAATCAGCAGCTGCTCTTTTCCTGCGATCGTAAAAATGACGGGAGATGGATAGTTCGGTTTCGCGGGGCGTTCCTTCTTCCAGACAACATCACCCGTCGCTCGGTTCATCGCAACAATGGCACCGCCGCCTTTATTGTCGGAGACTCCGATCACGAGATCGTGATACAGCAGCGGCGAAGATCCGAAGCCCTGGTGATTCACGTACGCTGACAGTTTGGTCTGCCACAGCTTTTGGCCCTGAGCATCCAGAGCGGTCATGTAGACTGAGTCGCCGTTCAGAAAATTCACGAAGTACCGTTCGCCATCCCATGCGGCTGAGGTCGACGCCATCGTCGACTTTTCATTGTTCTTCACATCCAGACCACCTTCGTGAACAACAGATTCCCATTTCAGAGCCCCGGTTGCGCGATCCAGACACTGAACGGTCTGCACCTTTCGCTCTGGGTCCGCAATCGTGACCACTACGGAATCATTCACGACGATGGGTGAGCCGTGACTGCGTCCGGGAACTGCGGTCTTCCAGGCAATGTTCTTTTCTGCGGACCACGAAATGGGAGGCTTCTGCCCCGCCTCGGCAATGCCGTTGTGATTCGGTCCGCGCCACCAGGGCCAGTCACCGGAACGAACGGCAACGGCCGGAAGCTGCTCACCGCCCGCGCTTCGAGCGAGGCTGCAAAGAACAGGAAGTGTCAATGCGGAAAGAGCTTGTCGGCGAGTCAGCATGGTGGGGACCTGCGGAGAAACTGTGACGGTGGGATGTCGAAGGAATGGCTGTTCGAAGTACTCTGGTGTTACGAATCGGACGATATCGTGGCGGCGATTGGATTTGAAGGCACCACTCTTAACAGTTCGGCGCTCGCGTCGGAGACACGTGGCACAGTGAATCGCACGTTGGGGGGGGGCTCGCGTCGGAGACACGAGGCACTTTGGGGAGATTACTTGATAAGGCTTGTCAGTGACGACAGCCCGATTGATTCGCGGTTGACAAACGGTTCGCCGTAGGCTCGCCCGATCGTCCAGCCCCAGTAACGAGCGCGGTCACGAATGTCATCGACTGCCGTTGGAAACTGCTGCGAACGACCTTTCAGCATCTGGCTTTCATAGGCCGTGACGGACTTCATTTTCGTCTCGATTGTGCCGGAGATGTCCACAACGAATGAGGCCGTCGGATGAATACGAAGGTGGATGCTGAAATAGTGCAGCAGCATCGGTGGCCACCACGGATCACCTGCAAGGTCAGACCGGCTGAGCTTTGACCAGAATCGCGCGTCGTCGCACAACTGGCTGGCGGCAACATGATCAGGATGCGCATCCTGCCAGTAAGGAACAAGCAGCATCTGAGGCCTGGTTTGACGGAAGACTTCCGCCAGTCGCCGACGAGCATCCAGTGTCGGCTGCAGAGATCGATTCGGCAGGTTCAAATTGGACCTCCACGTCAGACCGAGAATCTCTGTGGCGTTGTCCGTTTCCTCCCTGCGAATCTCCGGAGTACCGTGGGGCGTCGGTTCACCGCTGGTCAAATCCACGACTCCGACTCGCAAATTCTGCTGAAGAGAAACCGCGATTGTGCCTCCGACGCTGATTTCCGCATCGTCGGGATGGGGTGCCACAACAAGAATGTCAAGAGGTTGCATATTTGGGCTCGGAAGAACTCACGCGAGCAGTAAATTGCTCTGGATGAAATTACCCGCCGCAGTTCGATGCGCTCCGGCAGCGTTTGAGATCTGACGGACGGAGTCTATGGTACCAGGGCAAAAAAAATGAAACGCTCGGTCTCTCAAATCTGCCTGGTTTGTGTCTCGCTCGTCGCCCTGTTTGTGTCCGGGTGTTCGCTTGTCGAGTCGCCAACATCAGCGATGCGACGGTTGAAACGAACATTCACTCCCAATCCAACTGACTGGGACTCAAAAGCGTCCGATGACAAAGGCGAATGGGATTTTGTCGGAGAGGAAGGCCGCGGCGATCAGGAACGAGAACGCGATCCTGATCAATGGTTCAAGAAGCACCTGATGTCCGACAAAGCCAACGCCATCGAACGCAATCTTGGCTTTGATTAATGCGCGGTGCCGGGGTGTTGGGCTGATATGGTACAGTTTATGGATTTGACGCGGTGGGGGCTGAAACAGGCGGCGGGTGATTGTTGGTTCTCGCGTCGGAGACACGAGCCTCTTTGTTTCTTTACTGCGGTTCGGATTCGTCTGAATCAACAGGGATGGCAGCATTCCCATTCGGTGTTCCCAGGCCTTTGAGATATTTACCGATCAGGAAACCTGGAAGCGACGCGATTCCCTGTACCAGAACAAGTTCCACATTCCAGACTTCAACACGATTCTGAGTGTAGAAGTAGACAGCCAGCAGCCCCGCCGGTCCGGCCAGCAGGCCACCAATGATTCCCGCATAAAGCGGTTTTGAACAGACCAGAGCACCACCGACGAGCCCGCCCAGGGTGGCCAAGGTCACTCCTGTCTGGACAGAAATGGGGATGCCAATTCCGAACCCATTCATCTCAAGGGCCGGCAGCCCGCAAAGGAACACGAAGACGAGTAGTCCCGCCTTTTGTAGCCAGTTCAATTCATCTGTAGCCGGTGATTTGACCATCGCCGTTCTCCTGTGCTCCTGAACGCAATACTTGTGCGAAGGATGCTGCCCCGCGAACGTTGCTTCTTATCCCACGCGCTGCCGCAGGTAGATCTCTTCCAGATTGGCCATCGAGTCCGCTTCTGCAGCCGGCTTGTCGCTCCGAAGAACAACCAGCTTCGGGTCTCGCAGGCTGAGTGCCCCCGTGACCTGATCACGTGCAATCCCTTCGAATCGGACGGTGACCACAATGTAGGGTCGCAGCGCGACACCTGGCCGAGCTCCCGACGCGCTGGGGCGTTCCATGCGCTGACCGGTCATCAAGCCTTCACGCATGATCTCACGCTGGATCTCCATTTCGCGAACGCGGTCAACCCCCGCCACATCACCGACGATGTCATAACCTCCCTGACTGTTGCGAGCACCGATCACGTACGAGCCAAACATGCCGGCATTCTCTTTGGTGGTGACCGCGCGAGTCGCTCCCAGAAGGACAAGGTCCAGCGTGATCTCCGGCTTGCGTTTTTTCCAGCCCGGATCTCTCGTGGAAAGTCGATACGGAGCATTCAGGTCTTTGGTGATGATGCCCTCGTAACCCTGCGCTCGAAAATGATGAAACAGACGATTCAGATCATCCTTGCTCTGAGCCATCTGGCCTTCGCTGATCGAAATCGGGATGCCAAGCGGCCGCCCCTGCACAGGTGCCAGCAGCGACATCAGCATCTGCCGGCGTTCATGCAGCGGTCTGGTCGTGAGATCCATTCCGTTCAGGAAGAGCAGGTCGAATGCGGCGAACTTCAGATTCACCGGAATGGCAGCCTGTCCCTGCAATGATGCATAAACCTCGTAAACCGATGCAGGCCGAGCTCCCGCTTCAATGTCGAGAACAGTCCCAAACAGCTCCCCATCGACGATGCAGTTCGACGCTGGAATATTCCTAATCGACACTTCGATACCGGTAATCTGCTCCAGCCAGTCGCCTCGATTTCGAGTGTAGGCACCACACAGCACAGAACCTCGAGTATCCGTTGACTTGTGCAGCAGCAGACGAATCCCGTCGTATTTTCGTTCGACCCAAACCGGCAATTCGGAATCTTCAATGTCCGCGACCATGCCGCCTGAAAGCATCGGTCGAACCGGAACCAGTGGCTGCAACTGAATCCGACGCAGCCCGTCAACTCCTTCGCTCAACAGCACGCTGGCAACTTTGAATGCGTCCGTCAGTGCCATTGCATGACTGACCTGCTCCTCGGATGCTCCAAACTTCTGTGCGAGCAGGCGAGCAATCAGAGGACCCTGGTAGTCAAATCCAAGTCCCGCCTTTTGCAGCAGCAGACGAGCCAGAAAATAGGCTTCCAGCTTGCCACAGCGACTGAACAAACTTCGAAGGACTCGAAAGCGAGTCGTCTGGCCGGCATCGGGCAGAAATCGCAGCGTTCGAATCACTTCAGCCGCTGTGAGCGGTGAATCGGATTTCAGCGACGGACGGTTCTCCGCGTACATCACCGCGATGTCACCCACCTGAGTCAGCCGGTCCAGACACTCCCGTCGCGACATCAGTTTCAGGCTCATCAACAGTCGCACCAGACTGTCGCGCCGCACCGAACTTCGGCGCCCCATGAACACATCACCCAGAATGCACCCTAGCTGTTCTTCCAGCGTCAGTCCGATGTTGCGATTCAGAAAATCGGCAAGCAGTGCTTCTCGTGCTGCAGTGTCCGGCGGTGCTGCGATCCTGAGACCAAAGATCGTCGCGGCCCGCTCAGGGTCCAGCATCGAGAGTGGCAGAAAGAATGCACGGCAGAGGCTGTAGAAGGGAATGGAATCGAAGGCATCGATCGCCACTCCTTCGGCCTTCTCTGATGAAAGACGTCGAATCAGAAACTGCAGGTGGTCCGGAATGCCAAGCTCCTGATCCGCATCCGGATCCGACGGACCGCCGATCCCCCGAGTAAACTCCGAGAGCTGACTGGCTCTGGAAAGCCATGCTTTCACGTCATTGGTCTGAACAATCTTCATGCGTGCTCCGGACAGATTTGTCTGCGGATCGAAAAATCACAGATTCCGTCATCGTCATTCGCACTGTATCGTCTATCGTGCCGCTGAACACCGTCCAGCCCCAGCGTGTGAACAGAAATTTTCCGTGCCCAGCTTACCGACACCAGAAGCCTCCAGCCCCAAGCCTGCAAGCGGCGCCAAATCAGCGACGTCGCCCGAGCCTGCTCGCCGCTGGAATATTGTCGCCCTGTTGATTCATCAGGTGCTCTTCCGCATCGCATGGATCTTCAAGACGGAAAGCGTCATCATGCCGGCGTTTCTGGACACGGTGTCCGACTCCGGCTTTATTCGCGGCGCTTTGCCGCTGCTGAATCGAACCGGACAATCTGTTGCGCCGCTGTTGATGTCGGACCGTCTGGCGTCTGCTCCAAGGAAGGCCGCGTGGCTCAGTCGCACGACCTTTCTGATGGGCACACCGTTTCTCTTTCTGTCCTTCAGCATCTGGTACGCGGATGCGAAGCTGCCGGAGTGGTTCGCGGTTGCCTTCCTTGTCGCGTACTCCGTCTTCTTTTGCCTGCATGGCGTGAATGAAATGGCCGCCAGCACGGTGCTGGGAAAACTGGTGGAGCCATCCGTCAGAGGACGGCTACAGGCCGCGGCGAGTACTCTGGGAACAACCTGCGCCATCACTCTGGCGGTGCTGCTGCTGAGTCGATGGCTGACCGCACCGGGGCAGAGACCCTTTGAATGGATCTTCCTGTTTGTGGGCAGCGTCATGATGATTGCCGGTGTCTGGGCTCGGGCTCTTCGTGAACCGATCGATGCAACAGGTGATCGCACGGCACGTCGAACGTCAGTCCTGTTCCGCGACACGTTTGCTCTGCTTCGAACCGACAAAGTCCTTCGACGACTCTGCGTGACAGCCGTCCTGTTCATTTTTTCCCAGATCATCTTTCCCCATTACCAATGGCTCGGGCTTTCACTTCCCGGTTCAAAACGAACGGCTTTAATGACCTGGGTCATTGCTCAGCATGTCGGGGCCGCCGTGTTCAGTACGATCTCCGGGTTTCTTGCAGACCGTTTCGGGACTCGAGCGGCTCTGAGGCTGCTGCTCACCTGCGCCGCGTTTGCTCCGCTGCTGGCGATTGGTCTTGCGGAGTTCAGCACCTTCTCGTGGTACTGGATCACGTTCTTCTGGATTGGGCTCGTCCCGGTTACTTTGCGAATGCAGGTGAATTATGCCATTGAGATCGTGGCCAGAGAACGCCACCCGGAATACATCAGCACACTCAATCTGTGCATGGCGATCCCCTTTCTGTTCTCGCCACTGGTTGGGGGATTCGTCCACTGGTTCGGCCACATCGTGCCCTTCTGCGCCGTGTCAATCATTGTCCTGACTGGCTCACTGCTGACGTGGACGATGAAGGAACCACGACGCGACAATCAACTGGCCAAACAGCAAATAGCGGAAGGGCGCGAGACCTCCGGTTAAGCCGCTTCGTTACGTCGCAAACAGTTCTTTCACGGCTTTGCCTTTGGCGTCCTGAGTCACGTAGAACGGCCGTCCTTCGATTTCAAAGCCGGCCTGCGGGCTGATTCCCATTGCCGTCATGATCGTGGCGTGCAGATCGGAAATTGTGACTGGATTTTCGACAGCGATCAGCGGGCGAGTATCCGCGGTCTTGCCGTACACGAACCCCTTCTTCATGCCCCCGCCAAACATCACAACGCTGGTACCTCCGGTGAAGTGGCGATGCAGACCAAAGTGCTTCATCTCCATGACTCGTTCGACTTTTTCCGTGGCCTGATCCGCAGCCGTCGAACCGGGAACGCCTTCAATCAACGCATCGCGACTGAACTCAGATGCAATGATCACGAGCGTTCGATCCAGCAGTCCTCGAAGTTCCAGGTCCTTGATCAGTTGCGCGATCGGGGCATCCATTTCGGAGTGTATGCGAGTCAGAGTCTCATGGCCGCTGGCGTGAGTATCCCAGTGAAGGAACGGAACGTATTCGGTTGTGACTTCGACAAACCGAGCCCCTGCTTCGACCAGCCTGCGTGCAAGAAGGCAACCACGACCGAAGCGGCTCGTGTCGTAAACCGAACGAGCTGCTTCCGGCTCAAGGCCAATGTCAAACGCGTCACGATCTTTGGAACTGAGCAGCCGATAGGCATTTTCCATCGATCGCAGCATCGACTCCTGCTGGTAATCGCTGACGTACTGCCGCTGAGGATTCCTGTCGAGCAGACGTTTGAATAGCTTCTGCCGATCGGCGAATCGTTCCGATGTCATCTTACCCGGAGGCCGAACGGACTGAGCTGCTTCTTCCGGAAATGGCAGGTTCATCGGCCCGAACTCTGTTCCAAAGAATCCTGCCGTCGTGAATGCCTTTAGCTCTTCGCTTTCACCGACTCCTTCCAGCCGCTGTCCGATGTTAATGAATGGTGGAATGACGGGATTACGCGGCCCCAGGATTTTCGCCATCCACGATCCAAGATGCGGACAGGCCACAGTCTGCGGGGGAACGTACCCAGTGTGCCAGTGATACTGATGCCGTGAATGCAGGATGCTTCCGAGGTCCGGCTGCACTGCGGATCGAATCAATGTGGCTCGATCCATCACCGAGGCAATCTTCTCCAGCCCTTGGCAGATCTGCACACCCGGCACGGCGGTATCGATGGCCGGAAAGGTACTCAGCATATCGCTGACTGGCAGGCCCTGGCGAAACGGCTCATAGTGTTTCGGATCGAACGTATCCGGAGCCGCCATGCCTCCGCCCATCCACAGCAGGATGCACGAATCCGCAGTTGCCGGCGGATGAACGACGTCCGACAAATCCGCTCGCAGTTCCCGCGGGGCGGACACGGCCATCGCGGCTGCCGCAGCGGCCGCCATCGCCTTCAGGAATTCTCTTCGCTGTTCTTGTTCGCTGGACAATTCGGACGCTGTGGACAGTTGGGACAATCGTGCCACGTCTCGGCTCCCTCATTTTTCGAATCTGAAACCTCGTTGCAGTGTAGCGAGTCGGCTGCACGCCGATCAAACAGACTCTGAACGCAAAGTGGCTCGTCTCTCCGAGGCGAGAGGTTCGGGAGGTCTGGATTTTTTTGTAAGTGAGGCAGAAGGGGGACCCGCGTCGGAGACACGGGGCACATTGGGGACGGGTTACCCGGAACTTTTGCTCTCGCTGCGGCAGACTGCTACGCTCCCTTGCAGCGACCGTGGCTACGTGGGCCGGCGATTCGCTGCACTCCTTTTCTCTCTGGTGGTTCCAATGAAAGCTCGCACGTCGATTGTGCTTCTTTACGCAGTCAGCTTTCTGACGTCGATTCCGTGGCTGTGCGAGAGTAAACTCGAAGCATCCGATCGTCCGCCGAACATCGTTTTCATTCTGGCCGACGACCTTGGTTTTCAGGAGCTTGGCTGTTTCGGACAGCAGAAAATTCGAACGCCCAATCTGGATCGACTAGCCGCGAGCGGGATGAAACTGGTTCAGCATTATTCCGGAAATGCCGTGTGTGCTCCTTCGCGCTGCGTGCTGATGACGGGCAAACATCCAGGCCATGCGTGGGTGCGTGATAACAGCGAGATGCAGCCTGAGGGACAAAAGCCCATACCGGATGCTGAAGTGACCATTGCTGAAGTGCTCAAACAGAATGGTTATGTCACAGGAGCATTCGGCAAGTGGGGGCTCGGTGGACCAGGCTCCGAGGGTGAACCGCTGCGACAGGGATTTGACCGGTTCTTCGGATACAACTGTCAGCGGCATGCTCACAGTTACTATCCGGACTATCTGTGGGATAACGATCGACGCATCGTGCTGGACAATGCTCCGGCAGTTCCTGGCCACGCGAAGCTTGCTGCCAGCGCTGATGCGAATGATCCATCGAGCTACAGCGCGTTCAAGGGCAAGGACTACGCGCCGGATCGGATTCGCGATGCCGCTGTGGATTTCATGCGGGACAACAAGGATCGTCCGTTCTTCCTGTACTTTCCCTCAACGTTGCCGCACGTAGCGCTTCATGTGCCAGATGCGGAGCTGGATCCTTACCTCAAGCTCGGCTGGAACGATCCTCCGTTCACGGCGGCTAAAGGCGGATATACTCCCCACTTCACTCCTCGCGCGGCCTATGCGGCCATGATCAGTCGGCTGGATCATGATGCCGGCGTTCTGATGGATGAGCTTCAGAAGCTGGGACTGGCAGAAAACACGCTGATCGTATTCTCGGGTGACAACGGGACGACTCATCTGGCCGAAGAAGTGGATGTGCCGTTCTTCAACAGCGTGGGAAGCCTTCGCGGACTGAAGGGCTCGTTGTACGAAGGCGGCGTGCGAGTTCCCACGATCGTGTCGTGGCCGGGCCATATCGCTCAGGGCACTGAATCGAATTACATAAGCGGCTTCGAAGACTGGATGCCCACACTGCTGACCGCTGCAGGCTGCGATTCTTCAATCCCGGCCGGCGTCGATGGCGTCAACCTGCTTCCGCTGCTGACCGGAAAACCTCAGTCAGAACGCCCGTGGCTGTATCGTGAGTTTCCTGGGTACGGCGGCCAGCAGAGTTTTCGAAAGGGTCAGTGGAAGCTCGTACGCCAGCAACTCAACAAGGGCGACGTTGTTTCGGAACTCTATGATATGGACAAAGACCCGTCGGAAAGCAAAAACGTCGCGAAAGAGCATCCGGAACTTGTGAAGGAACTGGAAACGCTGATGATGGCTCAGCGAACGCCTTCCGAATTGTTTCCACTGAGACCGTTTGATCAGCCGGCGCTGGGGGCGGGGAGGAAGAAGAAGGGGAAGGAGTGATTGGGGGATTGGGGTTGGGATTAAGATCAAGATCAAGATCAAGATTAAGATTAAGAACAGAGGCAGGATCAGGGGCTCCTTACGCTCCCCTCCCAAACGCAGTTTGGGAGGGGTCGAGCGAGCGCCAGCAAGCTCGGGGGAGGGCCGCGAACTTTGGATCGCGCGGCTGGTACGCGAAAACAGAATGAGAGTCCGATGACGAAGTACTTTGTGGAAGGCGGAGCACAGGGAACCCCTGAATGGAATCAGGGACACACCGTTGTGCCAGTGCAATCGAGAATCGTCGTCAGCGGACTGGTGATGCCGACAGATCTTTGGGCAAGATTCCCAACACCGCTGCGGCCGTTTCTGGTTCGGCTCACGCCCTCTGATCTGATAGAGACCGATGCCACACGCCTGCAAGCTCAACCGAATCTGCGACTTTCGGAAGTTATCCTCACAGCATCTCCCGAAATCACGTCGCTCCCTGCCGCCTTCGAAACAAAGCGTCTCTCCGAAGTCGGGCCAGGCAAAAGTTCTTTGCGCTGTGCTCCCTTGAACAAGGCCCTTCAAGGCGTGTTAAAAACACTGGGGCTGTCGGCGTATGCTCAGAAATGTGTCGAAGCGGGAATCCTGCTTCATCATGATTTTCTGGACGAATCCCACGCGGTCTCACAAACGCTGGAAGGTGTCGGAAGTCCTGCGACAGCGGATTACTGGCATGGGATCATGCATCGCAGGGAACCCGATGCTGGCAATGCTTCGTATTGGTTCCGCCGAGTCGGCTCGCATCCGGCGCTACTGAGTCTGGGGCAAAATTTGATCGCATGGCTCAGCGAACTTCAGGTTGCGGAAGCTGTTTTGCGTCTGGCCGAAACGGTGCTTAGTAAACGAACTGCGCTGGATCCTTATTGCCTGATTGAGCTTTCTCAGTCTGCATTGAAGAATCCTGGATCCGACGCCGATCTCACCGTGAAGCACATTCAGAATCTTGAAGTGTTCAATCTGCTGACATTTAGTCTGGAAGACCATCGTGGCACGTGATGACATCTATTCGAACCCATTGTCGCGAGTGGGAGATTTTGAGTTCGATGACCAGGTCGTCCGAGTCTTTCCTGACATGATTGCTCGTTCGGTGCCTGGGTATGGTTCCATTCTGGGGCTGATGGAACAGCTGGCGTCACGCTTTGTTCGGCCGGAAACGACCGTCTGGGACTTGGGGTGTTCGCTGGGAGCCTGCACGCAGCTGATTCGCCGACGGACACCTCTCAATTGTGTCATCCATGCGGTCGACAACTCGGCTGCGATGGTGGCGAGACTTCGAAAGCAGATTGACGAAGTATGGGGCGTCGGATGTCCGGTGGAAGTGCACGAGGCTGATCTGCGTGCGGCGGAGATTGCGAACGCGTCGCTTGTCATTCTGAATCTGACGCTGCAGTTTGTTCCGCTGGCGGATCGCGATGCGGTCATCCGGAAGATCTGCGAAGGACTGATCCCCGGAGGTGCTTTGCTGCTGTCAGAGAAGATTTGTTTCGAAGATGCATCGCAGCAGGAACTGCTGACAGAGCTTCATCACGACTTCAAGCGAGCCAACGGATACAGCGACCTCGAGATTTCTCAGAAACGCACGGCCATTGAAAACCGGCTGTTGCCCGAACAGCTTTCCACTCACATCGACCGACTCAGGAACGCCGGCTTCCGAACCGTTGCGCCGTGGTTTCAGTGCTTCAATTTCGTGTCAATTCTGGCCGTTCGGTGATTACTCTCGTAAGTCCCCTTTTTCGCATTAAGCCCACGCCGCCGACGCCCATCGCCTTCACAGACTTTGTGATCGTTCGCGGGGGTGAAGGCAGTCCTGCTCGGCTTTTCGCATGACGATGGCCGTTTTGCCGATGGCATCCATCAGGCTGCGTACCGAAGCGTGTAGTGGCACAAGGAACTCATCTTCTACCTTCTGACTGATCGGATCGTGCCAGAATTCCTGAGTCGCTCGCCACGACATCTCCAGTTGTTTCAAGGCATCCTCCAGCCTTGCGGCCGGACTGATAAAGTCGACTCGTTTCATGGCGAAGTTCCCGAAGTACCGATGAACGTGCTTTGCTTGAGTGGGTAACGCGGGAGCGCTGGAAATGACCGCTGAAAAACTGGAGAAGGGGATGAGATTAATATGAGTAATGGGAGCGAGAGGAATGATGGAGCCGGAGGCCTAGAGCAGACCGTAGCGCTGGAGAGTGGTTTTCAGGGCGGCAATCTGGGAATCCGTCAGTGGCGTCAGCGGAAGACGCACTTCGCCGCAGTCCTTGCCGAGCATTCGGATCGCTGCCTTGACTGGAATTGGGTTCGTCGACAGGCCCAGCATATCTCGGCACAGCGGAAACAGCTTGTGATGAAGTTCCTGAGCGAGTGTGATGTTGCCCGACTGGAACGCGGTGATCATGGCCTTCACGTCTTTGGGCACGATGTTGCCCGCAACCGACACGACACCGCTGGCACCCAGCGACAGCAATGGCAGAGTCAGGCTGTCATCACCGGACAGAACAGTCAGGTCCGAAGCAGACAGAATCTGCGACGCCTGATCCATGGAACCTGTTGATTCCTTGATTGCGACCACGCTTGGACAGGTGTCGGCGATTCGGCAGATGGTTTCCGGTTCCATGTTCTTGGCGGTTCGGCCCGGAATGTTGTACAGCACGATCGGCAGGTCCACATGTTCCGCCACAGCGCGGAAGTGCTGGAAGAAGCCTTCCTGAGTCGGCTTGTTGTAATATGGAGCCACCATGAGCGCTCCCGTTGCGCCTGCCTTCTTCGCCGACTTCGTGAGACGAATGGCTTCAGCCGTGCTGTTAGAGCCGGTTCCGGCCATAACCTTGATCCGGCCAGCAGAGTAATCACACGTCAGCGAGATGACCCGTTCATGTTCATCGTGCGACAGCGTCGGGCTTTCACCAGTCGTCCCGACAGGAACGAGACAGTCGGTGCCGGCGTCGACATGAAAATCGATCAGCGTTTTCAGCATGTCCTCATTCAGCGAACCATCGCTGTTCATTGGAGTCACCAGAGCGACCGACAATCCCGAGAACATTTCGCCGCGACGTGCCATGATTCAGGTTCTTTACTCGTAATAGTAGAAGGTGGACTTCTGTCAATGAGCCAATCAGAGCTTCAATCTGGTGTCCAGACATACCTTCCCTGATTGCGGCCCGTCGAAATGCTCGTTTCCAGGCAATTCGGAGCAACATACTGTCCGCAAGAATAGCGGTCTGTTTCCGGAGTTCAAATCCGCCCGCAGACTTCCTGAGAACGGCAGAAGAATTGCCCCTTTGTAGAGCAATTGTCCTCAATTGCTCCTCCCCATCACATTCGCCTCGGTAGAGCGATTGTCCTCAATCGCTCCTTCAATAGAACGCTCAACCGAGCTTCAAAACGAAGTCAACGACTGAGGACAGTCGTTCTCCACTGCGGCGTTCTCTACGACTTTGTTCTACACTGACGCACGCGTCTTCCAGTCGAACCCGGCCATGCTGGAAAGAGCATGCATCAGTGAATGAGTTCCCATTCGGCCATGTCCCTGGGCTTTCACCGCCATGTACAACTGCTGTGCGAGGGCGAGGCCTGGCATGGACAGACCCATTCGGCGCGATTCTTCGAGCGCGATGCCCATGTCCTTGATGAAATGTTCAACGAAGAAACCGGGATCGAAGTTGTTGGCGATAATTCGAGGTCCCAGGTTGGAAAGCGACCAGCTTCCTGCCGCCCCGCTGGAAACGGACTGCAGGACGGTGTTGAGATCCAGGCCGGCCTTGTAACCGTACAGCAGAGCTTCACAGACACCGATCATTCCTGCAGCGATCAGAATCTGATTGACCGTCTTCGTGTGCTGTCCAGCACCGGCTGCCCCCTGATGCACAATGGTCTTACCCATCGCCGACCAAAGCGGCTGAAGGGCCGTCACGACGTCGGCATCTCCGCCAATCATGATCGACAATGCGGCATTGCGAGCACCGATGTCGCCCCCGGAAACAGGTGCGTCGACACTGTGAACGCCTTTCTTCTTTGCAGCCTCATAGATCTCGACCGCAAGAGCAGGCTGGCTGGTGGTCATGTCGACCAGCACACATCCCGGTCGACTTCCTGCCAAAGCCCCGTCGACCCCCAGCATGACTTCTCGCACATCGGACGGAAATCCAACGATGGAAAACACGACATCGGAATTTTCAGCAACAGCTTTCGGAGTCGGAGCCCAGGCAGCCCCTTTTGCCACCAGAGCGTCCGCCTTTGCCTTCGTGCGAGAATACACGGTTGCTGAAAAGCCTGCGGCAATCAGGTGGCCACACATGCTGGAACCCATTACGCCCGTTCCAATCCAGCCAACACGAGTCTTACCTGGAATAATCTGCAGCACGTTTGTCTTCCTGTCAGGATTTGATGACGTTCTCTCCGCTTCACAGTATAGTTCGACTGGCGCGAAGTTCTATCGGGCGACGTTTGGATCTCAATGATCACAGTGTCGCCATCTGACACACTGGTTTTTGGCTGTTGTGAGAAGCTGAGTGATCGAATGGAAATTGCTGCACAGAAAATTGCGTTTGTGGGAACTGGCCAGATGGCGACGGCAATGGCGGCCGGATTCGTTCGAAGCCTGCTCAAGCCCGATCAGATCTCCGGGTACGACCCCTTCCCTGCGGCGCGGGAGAATTTTCTGAAGGCGACCGGGACCGGAGCGATGATTTCCGATTCGCTTGAAAAGGTGCTGTCCGGCGCAAGCGTCATCGTGCTGGCCGTTAAACCGCAGGTGATGTCAACGGCACTTCAGCAGGTGTTTGCTTCGATCAAGCAAGATCCTCTGGTGGTTTCCGTGGCCGCGGGTGTGACCATTGCACGCCTTTCTGCCGGTTTGCCGGAAGGAACACGTGTTGTTCGCGTCATGCCGAACACACCTTGCCTGATCGGCAAAGGTGCCAGCGGACTCACCGCGGGGCCAACGGCGACTCAGGACGATGTCCAGCTGGTTGTGCAGCTGCTTTCAACGATCGGCATCGTTGAAATAGTCAGTGAATCACTCCTTGATGCCGTCACAGGCCTGTCCGGCAGCGGTCCTGCGTATGTCTTTCAAATGATCGAAGCGCTGAGTGATGGCGGAGTCAAAATGGGCCTGCCTCGCGCGACGGCAACTCGCCTTGCCGCGATGACTCTTCTTGGTTCCGCGGAGATGCTCCTGACAACCGGGCAGCATCCCGGTGTTCTGAAAGATGGTGTGACGAGCCCCGGAGGCACAACGATTGCCGGACTTCACGCGATGGAAACAGGCGGTGTCCGAGCTGCTCTGATGAATGCTGTGGAAGCCGCGACTCTGCGATCACGCCAGCTGGGACAATCATGATGACGGCCGAGGGGCAGCTTGCCTGGTGCAATGGAATGTTCCTGCCGGCCGATGCACTGGCAGTTCCGTACTTTGATCTTGGCGTCGTCGCCGGTGCGTCTGTCACTGAGATGGCAAGGACGTACGGTCATCGTCCGTTTCGCCTGGAACGACATGTTCGGCGACTCACCGAATCCCTGAAGTCACTTGCGTTCCCCTGTGAATACCAAAGCAACGATTGGATCGACGCAGCAGTGTCGATCGTTGAGCACAATGCGAAGCAGACTTTACCCCGGGATGAACTCGGAATCGTGATGTTTGCGACCGCAGGAACGAACCCGACGTATCTGGGCGGGAAGGGGAGTGTCGGGACAGCGGCGATTCACACGTTTCGCCTGCCATTCGAATTGTGGCGGAATTCTCTTTCCAGTGGAGCCAGGCTCAGCATTCCATCGCTGCGGCAGATTTCGTCGCAGTCCCTGCCGGTCGATCACAAGATTCGCAATCGACTTCACTGGTGGCTGGCTGATCGCCAGGCCACAGACATGGAACCGGGAAGTCGAGCACTTCTTTTGAACGCACAGAACCTGGTGACGGAAACATCCACGTCGGCTTTTCACGCGGTGATCCACGGGGAAATCGTCACGTCGGATCGGGATGTCCTTGCAAGCATCAGCAGTGAGGTTGCTGAAGAACTTGCAACAACTCTGGGCATCCCGTTTCGCCGCCGCGCGTTGAATTCAGAGGAACTGCAGAATGCGACGGAAGCATTTCTTTCATCGACCCCCACAGGATTGATTCCGGTCTGTTCGATCAACCGCATCCCGGTCGGCAGCACTTGTCCCGGCCCCGTTTTCACCGCTCTGCATGCCGCATGGTCCAGCCGGATCGGAGTGCCCATTCCGAACGAATCCGAATGAAATGGCGACAGCTGTCCGGGCCGCGCGAAGCACGCGAACACTCAGTGAATTACCGAAACCGCGGATCAATTGTCACCGAACAACGCGTCCCGAACCGCTGCCATGCATCAGTTCTTCGATTTCGGCTAGTGACGCGTAGTTCCAGTCGCCTGGGATGGAATGTGCAAGGCAACTCGAGGCGGTTGCAAACTCGATCGTGTACTGCGGGTCAAAGGTCGGTTGTGTCAGGCCGTGAAGGATGCCGGCATCAAACGCATCGCCGCTGCCGACTCGATCAACGATCTGCCGAATTTCATACGGAGCAACTTTTCCATTCCGCTGTGGAGCGATGGAAACGCGATCGAGATCCGCTTCATACAACAGACCGCTCCAGTTGTTGTGTGTCGCCGAGACTTGTTCGCGAAACGTCGTCGCAAAGTAACGGATGTTGGGATAACGACGATGAACCTCTTTGGCGAACCGCAAGGAGCGTTCATGGTGCATTTCGCCATCGACACTGGTGCGTTCGAAGCCCAGCAGTCGATAGTCTTCTTCATTGCCAAACAGCAGAGTCAGTGTCGGGAGGAATTTTCGGAGTGTCTCGGAGGCCAGTTGCAATGGAGTGCGATTGGCATCCCATCGCCAGAGCTTACTTCGAAAATTGCAGTCTAGAGCCACACCGATTCCAAGTTCCCGAGCTCGCGTGGCCGCTTCAAGCGTCAGGGCTGCGGCGGATGCCGACAGGGCCGGAGTAATTCCTGTCAGATGCAACCACGAAGAACCAGCAAGCACTTTGTCCCAGTCGAAGGTTCCCGGGCCGGACAAACTGATTGAGCTGTAGTCACGATCATAGAAGACTCGTGTGGGCCGCTGATTCGCACCGGTCTCGACGAAGAAAATCCCGAAGCGCCCGTGATCACAGACCTGAATATGTCGCGTCCCGATCCCCACGCTTCGAAGATTCCCGAGACACGCGTCAGTCAGAGGACCTTCCGGCAGCGCAGTAACAAATTCGGCTTCCTTGCCAAGCATTGCCAGTGACGCGGCGACGTTCGCTTCGGCACCTGCGAAGGTGACATCCAGTTTTCCAGGGAGCGACTGCTGGATTCGCTGCACAGCGGGAGGCGCCATGCGAACCATGATTTCGCCGAAGGTCACGATACGATGCGCAGACTGTGCCACGGGATTCCTCACGAAGAGTCTCTATTTGGGCGGCGTCGCCACCGGCGCCGAAGCTGGAGGAGAGCCTGCCGGTGGAACAGGTGGAGGCGGAGAGCCGGCAGATGGAGCAGGCGTGCCATCCAGCTTCGCTGATCCGGCGGTATTCACAGCGGACGCGTCTGCAGATGACTGCTCGTGCCCAGCCTGTTCGACCTGTGCTTTCTGCTCCTTCGCTTCTGCCAGCTGATGTTCAAGTACTGCCGGATGAACGTACTGATGACGGTCGGCAATGCTGAGCGGTTTGACCTGCTTCTGCTTAGGAGTTTTGGCAAACGGTGGATTGATCCTGTTACCCGCGAGCGTCACACCATCATAAACGCTGCCACGTGTCAGTGGGCCAATACCAAACATCCAGGAATCACGAGCATCTGTTCTCGCGATTGCTGCACCAGACTGCCAAACGGGAACTCCTGTTTCGCGATGGTATGCAAACACGACAACTTTTGAGACACCCAGGACTCCGTTCTTCTTGCCGAACGATATTTCCGGAATCGCAGGAACCGCCCCGGCTCCTGTAATCGCAGAAGCAGCAGCTCCAACACCATTGCTGGATGGAATCCCCAGCGTGACTTCCATTGTATCCGTTCCCAAAGCGCCAACTCGCGCTTCCAGAATGTAGTCGGCTTCCGTTCGGTTTGTTTCAATCTGGCAGCCCGTTGTCGTCATCTTCTGGCGAAGCGCACTGATGATGTAGTCGGAGTTGATGTAGACGTTGTTGCCTTTGAATGTCTTCATGTATTCCGTGTCCAGATAGACACGACGACCAGCCAGGCCTGAAAGATCCAGCTGATCAATTGCCTGATCCACCGAATCCGAAAGCAAGAGCTGCTCCGTCCCCTGACGCTGGATAGACGCGCCGCAGCCTGTCAGAACCATTGGCAGAAGACAATGGCCCAGCAACATCAGAGAGACAGCGATGTTTCGAAGCATCGTTTTCACTGAGAACGTTGGGGTTCGAGGAGGGCAGGGTCGGGGAAATCGAATGACAGGCAAGCTCCAAAGTCTATTCGATGTCGCGGCCCGGTGGTTTGCAGGATCCGGCAAATCCGGGGATGCCTCAGGATGGAAAAGGACTGACGTGGTCGATTCCGGCAGTTTTTGCCCTCAATTTGACTCACAGATGTCCCCCGTCGACCATCAAAAAGTGCTGCAAACCTCAACCAACAAAGAACTTACAGAACTAGTGTACAAGCCGTCATAGTCGGCACTCGGCCAGTCAACGGGCGGAACTCAAGGCTGGTCATGATGTTAGCGCGACGCTGGCCCGGCATCCGAGGTTACGCCGGGGATCGTGAACTCCATAAGTGCTTTCAGGACAACCACTTATTCTGTTCATCTGGATTCGGGTTTCGTCATCGCTAGAGTCTTGAACAGCCGCCAAGACAGGCGGGGAATGGACCGGTTTGGAATCTCCTGAGGAACCGTGACTCCAGACCGTTCCAGGCTCGGAAGTGTTTTCCGAGCGTGACTGGCTTCGATTGGGGAAAGACCGAGCCAGTTCTGATCACGAAGGGATGCCCGTCTAACCACGACAAGTGTCGTGAAAAGAGACATGGGTGAGTTATGAGTCGCAGAAATACTGGGCAACAGCAGCGTACTCGTTCCAGCCTCCGACCTTCGCGCAGAAACCCCGTTTCCCGGCGTCAAAGCCATCAGCCAGCTTCCGCGCATCAGCATCGGGGAAACGGCCTGGCCATTGGTCGAGCGTTCGATGCTCCCGAAGTGTGGCATGAACCCGTTGACCGCGAAGAACCTCAGTCCGCACTGGAATTGAAGGTCATCGTTCAAAACCCGGGACGCAACTACATCCATCCGGTGACGGCGGATGATGTGCGTGAACGAGTTCTCCAGTTGCCGGCTCAGTACCGCGAAAAACTGGATGTGGTGCAGCTGAGCCGAATGACTCGGAAACGCCGTCTGTTTCCGTGCTACGGTCTGCAATGGGGCACGGCCGTCTATTTGTATCCGATCGAAGAATCTCTGGAAGAACTCTACGTCCGAGCTCCTCGGCCGGCGCAGAGAATAGAAACGGAAATGTATGGCGGGCGCTGGGTCGAAGACGGCGCAGTCTGGCGGTTGGTCTGGACAGAAAATTCGATCCGCGATTTCTATCTGAACAACGTCCTGATCCACGAAATCGGTCACATCAACGATGACCGGAACACGTCGTTTCGAAAACGTGAGCAGTTCGCCGACTGGTTCGCCGTGGAGTATGGGTTTCGGGCGTCCAGGATGAAGCGGTAGGTGGTTTTGGGGGAGCATGGAAATTAGGGGAAGAATGGGAATTATGAGGCTCGTGATTCCTGTACCTCCCATGATTCGCGTGATTCCCATCCCCCAAATCGCTCCCATCGCCTTCACTTGCCAACCCATCTTGCGTTTTCCCCTGCCCTGAAGTGTAATTCCGGGCATGTTCACAACGTTTGATCGCTACTTGCTGGGGCGGCTGCTCCACACGTTTTTCCTGCTGTTCATTGCGGCCTACGGTCTCTTTGTCGTTATCGATTTGTTCATGAACATCGATGACTTTCAGGAGAACACGGTTGCAGCGAAGATGCAGACGGTCGAACTGTTTCGCCGCATTCTGGAATACTACGGCTACCGCGCATTTGAGTTTTTTGAAATGGCGGGACCGATTCTGATTGTGATTGCGGTCATTACGGTGCTCGGATTGCTTCGCAAGAACTCGGAGACATTTCCGTTGCTGGCGGCAGGGATTCCTGCCTTTCGCCTTTTGAAACCGCTGATCATCGCGGCAGTGTTGTTGAACCTTGGCCTGATCATTAACCAGGAGCTGATTATTCCATCGCTTGCCGTGCAGTTACAGACGCCGCGCGGAAGCAAGATGGCGCAGGTCCAGCAGGTAGAACCCGTTTACGATTATTCGAACTATCTGATGCACATTGCGGGCGACCAGATTCTTGTGGACTCACAAACTCTGGTCGGAGCCACATTTGCTTTGCCAGCCACAACGCTCAGCCGCCACAACTATACTCTGAAGGCGGAGCAGGCGCGCTTTGTCACATGGGAGTCGAAAGGCCGTACTCGATCCGGCTGGAAGCTTGAGAATCTCACAAGCCCGTTTGATCCGGATGTCCTGACCGAAGAAGGGCGCAAGCGAATCGTCCCGTCGAAAAACGGGAAGGATGTTTTCATTGCGTCCGAAGTCAGCTTCGACCAGCTCTACAATCGCGGACGCAACATGAAGCTGTTGTCGTCGTGGCAGTTGATTCAGAGGATCCAGAACCCTTCCACGGGCATTGTTCCGGTGCGAGGTCAAAGCCTCGCTCTGCATTCCCGGATTACTCGCCCAATCCTTTGCGTGCTGAGCATCATCATGGCGCTGCCACTGGTGATGCGAAAAGAATCCCACAGCCTGATCACGAACATGGCCGTCTGTGCCGGCGTTCTCGGTGCCTCCTACGCAGGAACTCAGGCCTGCCTGGCACTTGGCGGAACCGGGCTGATTGCTCCGGACCTTGCTGCATGGCTTCCCGTGATCATCAACGGCGTCGCAAGCGCCTGGACGAGCACGCTGGTCCAGACTTAGCTGAGCCCGTGATGTCCGGGCTCTGGTGGGAAGAATGTGAAGAAGGGGAATGATGGGACTACCGGCCGCGCGTGACTGGTGGCCAATTCTTCTCCGGCGAGATTTCGGGCGACATCCTGTGCGGAAACCGCTGGACTCATTACCATTCCGCAGTCACACGCTGTCTACCTGCGGTCGAAGACCATTCCGTGTCACCATCGCAGTGAATTCCCTTAGAAAACCCTGGTGAAGAACTCGTTCCATGGCGAAGAAATCAATTGCTGACGTCAATGTCTCTGGTAAGTCTGTTTTGATGCGAGTGGACTTCAACGTTCCACTCGACGAAAACTGCAATGTCACGGACGATCGTCGAATTCGTGAAGCACTGCCTTCGATCAAGTCTGTTCTGGATCGAGGCGGCAAGCTGATTCTGTGCAGCCATCTCGGACAGCCAAAGGATGGTGAAGATCTTGGAAAGTACAGTCTGAAGCCAGCTGCTGCTGTGCTTGCCAGGCTGCTTGGTACAAGCGTTGCCTTTGCAACTGATACCGTCGGCACAGACGCAGCAGCAAAGGTAGCGGCGCTGACTTCCGGACAAGTCGTTGTGCTGGAGAATCTGCGATTTAACAAAGGCGAGAAGAAGGGCGATGCAGAGTTCGCCGGCAAACTTGCAGCGTTCGCTGACATCTATTGCAACGATGCCTTTGGAACGTGCCATCGTACTGACGCCTCCATGGTCGCTGTGCCTCAGGCCATGGCTGGCAAGCCGCGTGTCGTTGGCTTCCTGGTTCAGAAGGAAATTCAGTACCTGTCCGACGCCATCGCAAGCCCGAAGCGTCCTTTCATTGCGATCCTCGGTGGCGCGAAGGTGTCCGACAAGATCAAGGTCATCAAGAACCTGCTGGGGATCTGCGACAAGGTCCTGATTGGCGGAGCGATGGCGTACACCTTTTCGATGGCGAAGGGCGGCAAGGTCGGCAAGAGCCGCGTCGAACCGGATCGAATCGAACTCGCAAAGGAATTGATGGCATCCGGCGGCTCGAAGCTCGTCCTTCCCGTGGATACTCATTGCGGTGACGCCTTCAAGGGTGACTGCAACAAGGTCGTGGTGAAGGCCGGAGAAATTCCGGACACGTTCGAAGGTTTTGACATCGGTCCTGAGACCGCAAAGCAGTATGCCGCAGAAGTCGCAAACGCTGGCACTGTCGTCTGGAACGGACCGATGGGCGTCTTCGAAATGCCTCCGTTCGACGCAGGTACCCACGCGGTGGCTCAGGCGATTGCATCCAGCAAGTCCACCAGCATTATCGGTGGCGGCGATTCTGCAGCGGCCATTCAGCAACTTGGGTTTGCCGACCAGGTGACTCACGTCAGCACGGGTGGTGGAGCCAGCCTGGCAATGCTGGAAGGCGAGAAGTTTGCGGCAGTGGAACTGCTGGACGAAGCCTGATCCTCAACCAGAGCAAGCTCTCATTTGCGGCCCTGTTTTCTCTGAGTGAATGTCTGCAATGAAAACAACTCGACCCGGAACTGACGCACGGTCATCGGTTTCCGGGTCGCTTGTTTTTCAGTGTGTCTGCGGTCACCAGATTGGGCTCGAAAACGCCAAGGCACACCCTTCGACATGTCCCGAATGTCATCGGCCTGTCATCGCCAGTTCCGGCAACGCGTCGATGGCGTCAATTGACGCGACGATCATTGGAGACGTTTCGCAGAAGGGATTTGAAACGGTTCCGTTTTCTCCCGGCGACCGCCTTGACCACTTCACCATTCTGAACCCGCTTGGTGTTGGTGGCATGGGCGCAGTGTTTTGTGCCCGCGATGAATCGCTTCTGCGCTTCGTTGCGATCAAAGTCATTCGGGAAAGATCCAACGAAGCTGGCCAGACGCGAAAGGAACGGCTGGTGCAGGAAGCGCGGGCCCAGGCGAGGGTCAATCATCCAAACGTTGTTCACATCTACTACGTGGGAACCTCTCAGGACTGTCCGTTCTTTGCGATGGAGTATGTTCCTGGACAGTCGCTGGCCTCCATTCTTCGGGAACGAAGACTCAGCTTCTCTGAGATCGTGAAGATTGGACTTCAGACAGCGGAGGCTCTGCGGTACTCCGCGACGCTTGGAATTGTGCACGGCGACGTCAAGCCGGGGAACATTCTGCTGGATGAGTTTGGTCAGGTGAAATTGTCTGACTTCGGGCTCGCCAGTTGTGAGGCAACAAAAGACTCGAGGTCATCGGGGCCTGCCGGGACGCTGAACTACATGGCGCCGGAAGTGGCTGGCGGACAGGCAGCGAACGCCCGGAGCGACATGTATTCGCTGGGCGTGATGCTGTATGAACTGACCTTTGGTGAGCTTCCTCATCAGTCGTCGTCCGACAGCCTTCAGGAAAACCTGAAGAATCGTCAGCAGGCGACGGTGCAGTTTCCGTCTGACTGGCCAGCGGATCGACCCGAAGGATGGAAGAATGTTCTTGCGACGCTGCTGCACAAGGATCCAGCGAAGAGATTTGAAAACTGGGACACCGCCATTCGCGAAGTCGCGCGCTGGCAGCCAGTTGTTCTTCCTCGCGCAGGTAGAATTGCTCGTGGTGTGTCGTGGCTGGTCGATCTGCTTGCGGTGGGTGCAATTCTCGCTGCGACTCAGGCCGGTATCTATGGACTGCGTTCGGTATTTCGGGCGAGAGGTGACTGGAATGACTGGAAGCCGCTGGGGACTTCACTCGGCCTTGCGGTCCTGCTGCTGATCATTCACCGGCTCAAAAACTCCCCTGGCAAACGCGTCATGCAATTGCAGCTCGCAGATGAATATGGACTATTGCCATCGCGATGGAAACTCTTCGCGTCCGTGCTCAGCACCGACGTGATTCTGCTTGCTTCACTCGCAAACAGTCTCATGGTGTCAGGATCGGGACTTATCGGAAAGCCCATCGATGAGAACGGGATTCCGACAACAATCGTCGTTGGACTGACGATTGCCTGGATCGTCTTCAATGGCGTCTGGATGATCTTTTCACGACGGCAGCAGACGCTGGGGGACCGGTTGCTGGGAGTTTTCGTAGTCCTTGATTCACACCCCGATCGATCTGCGAGAGAGCGTTAAGCGTCCGAGCCTGTCGACGGAATTCTGCCCCTCGAAAAACAAAACACCAGGAGTCAGTCAGATGAATTCGCCGCTTGCAAATCGTAACGCTGCCAGCTGGCAAAGATCTCCCTGGGTCCGACTGGCGACCGTGGTTCTGGTGGTCGGGTTCCTGCTCCTTCGACCAAAACTCGATGAGTGGCTGAATGGACCAAACGCGGCTGGTGAAGCGAGCGATCAGACAACGATCGAACCAACTGCTCCCCCTGCCGGTTCAGAAGAGTCGAACACCACTGCGGATTCCCAGCCGACAACTTCCGATGAGAGACTCTCTAAGAAAAGCAAATCCTCAGACACGACAGCCACCCAACAATCGAATGACGGGGAGACAAAGAACAAGGGGGATCAGGCGACCAGGGAACGCCTCAACGAGATTCGGCCGGACACGTACGAATCACTTGCGGGCTTAATTTACGGCAAGGGAAGCGAGGATGGCCACCGGCTGAAGCACATCATGCAGCACTCCAAAGACAATCCCGACAAGAAGGTTCATGGCGTTTATGACGGTGACCGTGAACAGATTCTTGAATGGATCGACGACGTCTGGACCCGTTATCAGAAGAAGGATTCGACCGTTCGCAGTTCTCTGCAGAACAACCGGATTGTGCTCACTGCAAAGATGGATCAGCGAATTGGCTATGTTGGTGGCGAAGAAGGCGAACGAAAGGGCCATCCGGAATGCCGTTACCTGCGTCTTGTCGTCGACAAGCCAAACAAGATCGTCACAGCCTACCCGGTGCAGTCGTATTGAGTTTCCGGCCGGCTGCGCAGTCGTTTTGAAGCGTGCAGAACAGCATTTGCGACGAATCTGCCGGGAATTTTCGGACGACCCTCGGGAACCGTGGCTGGCGAGTGGGAAAATCGCAGGGACGGGGCCTAAAATCGCTGCCGGCACGTACTCCCTCGTCACGGAAACTGTAATGCGTCGTCCCGGCTCTCCACCCACATTTTTGTTCCGGCTGATCATCCCGGTCACGGCTGTCTTCATCATCACGATTATGTCGATGATTGCCGTGGTGTTCAGCGACGAACGCGCTCCCGTGGCTCGGTTCCTTAACCGTCATGGCAATTCACTGCTGCTCGCGGAATTCATTGTCGTCATCGTCGTGACATTTCTCGCGATGGCTTACGACCGATGGCAGACTTTGAAGAGCCAGAATCACGTGCAGGACCTTTCAGCGAATTCCTCAGAATCGACCGAATCACCTCAGGCTTAGAAACACAGGCGCTTCCATGTCTTCCGGTTTTGATCTCAACGCGATTCAGTCGGCTCTCAAGTCATTCGGATTTGATGGCTGGCTGCTGTATGACTTTCGAGGTTCCAATGTGCTGGCTCAGCGAGTTCTGAAGATGCCGGCCGGCTTCCACGCCTCCCGCCGCTATTTCTACTTCATCCCGGCGCAGGGAACGCCGGTGCGGCTCGTCCATCGCATCGAAACGGGTTCACTCGATCACGTTCCCGGCGAGAAAGTTATTTACCTGCGATGGCAGGAACTGGAAGCATCGCTGCGAAAGATCGTGACAGGCTTTGGCAAGGTGGCGATGGAGTATGCACCGGGCGTCAGCAATCCGTATATCTCACGCGTTGACGCGGGCACGATCGAGCTGATTCGTTCGTTCGGCGTCGAAGTGGTTTCTTCCGGCGATCTGATTTCCGTCTTCGAATCTGTCCTGTCGCCTGAACAGTGGCAAAGTCATCTTGAAGCGACCACGGTTACAACATCGGCTTACGATCGAGCATGGAAGTTCATCGCAGATCAGATCCGAAAGAACGGATCTGTCGAAGAGCAGGCGGTCAGCGATGAAGTGATGAAACACTTTGCCGAGCATGATCTCACGACCTACAGCCCGCCGATTGTTGGCGTCGATGCGAACGGTGGAGATCCTCATTACGCTACCGGCACGGGCAAGGATACGGTGATCCGCGAAGGGCGATTTGTCCTGCTTGATCTTTGGGCCAAGAAGAAAACTCCTGGCGCCATCTACAGCGACCTGACTCGAACGGGCTACGTGGGCACAACGGTTCCGGAAAAGTACGTGAAGGTATTCAACGTTGTCGCGGCAGCTCGTGATGCAGGGATCGAATGCGTTCGATCAGCGTTCGCTGCAGGTCGGCCTGTGACTGGCGGAGAAGTTGATGACGCTGTCAGAAACGTGATTGAGAAAGCCGGCTATGGCGAATACTTCTGCCACCGGACCGGTCACAACCTGGCTCAGGAAGTGCACGGCAACGGAACCCACATGGACAATCTGGAAACCTGCGACCAGCGCCGTATTCTGCCGGGAACGCTGTTTACGATTGAGCCGGGGATCTATCTGCCTGAATTTGGCGTTCGTAGTGAAATTGACGTGTACGTTCATCCGGATGGCCGTGTCGAAGTAACAGGTGGTCCGGTTCAGACCGAAGTCGTGCCAATTATGAAGTTCTGAGATCTGCTGCGATGTCAGCACCGTTCTGGATGATGCTCTGATCGTTTGCTGACCCTTCTATCGATTCGAAGCCAAACGGAAGTTCCCATGTCACTGCCTCTCCTGTCTGATGCTGTCACTGCCGTTCCTTACGAAGACCCTCTGGATCTGATGGATGAAATCGATGCCTTGAAAAAGGAAAAAGACGCCTCCATCCTGGCTCATTACTATGTCGACGGAGAGATTCAGGACATCGCTGACTTCACCGGCGACAGTCTCAAGCTGGCTCGAGATGCCACGAAGGTCAAAACTTCAACGATTGTCTTCGCCGGCGTTCACTTCATGGGTGAATCCACAAAGATCATGTGCCCGGAGAAACGCGTTCTGATTCCGGACCTGCAGGCAGGATGCTCACTAGCTGACAGTTGTCCGCCGGAACAGCTGGCGGCTTTCCAGGAACAGCTCCGTTCTCAGGGCCGAAATTTTCACACGGTGGCCTACATCAACACGTCTGCAGCGGTGAAGAGTCTTGTGGACTGGATCGTGACCAGCGGCAACGCGAGGGAAATCATCGATCGCGTTCCTGCTGACAAAGAGATTCTGTTCGTACCTGACCAGCACCTGGGACGTTACCTGATGGAAGTCACCGGGCGCAAGATGATCCTTTGGCCAGGATCCTGCATGGTCCATGAAGTCTTCAGCATTCAGGATCTGATCCGGATTCGAAAGGCCAATCCGGGTTCCGTCGTGATGGCTCACCCGGAATGTCCGCAGAACATTCTCGAAATTTCTGACGTGGTTGGCGGCACGGAAAAGATGCGAAAGCACGTCAGTAGCATCGCTCAGCCGACGACGTTCCTCGTCGCCACAGAAGCCACCATGATTCACCCGCTTCAGAAAGTGGCGCCTCAGCACACCTACATTCCGATCCCGGGCATCATGTCATCCAGTGGTGAAACCTGTGCGTGCAACAAATGCCCGCATATGGCTCGAAATACGCTGCAGAAAGTGCGTGACTGCCTGCGAGACGGATCGCCGGAAATTGTGTGGAAGGACTACTTCAAGACGGCCCGCGAAGTCCTTGATCGCAGTCTCCTTCAGTAACCACGACGATGACTCGCCTGAACTTCACCGGTCGCCGCCGCATTTCCCATCAGCATGTTACGATCACTGTTTCAGGGATCGGCGGCATTGAATCGTTTCGCGCGGATCTGCAGCTGGAAAGCTATCAGTTCCCGTCGTCGGCCGCCGTGATCATTGAAGCATGGCGACAACTGGAACTTGCGCGTTTTGATTTCGGGACGATTGGAAACCTGCAGCCTCCGGCGGACTGTCGACTGTCCGAATTTGGAGCGATTGACGGTCTGAAGTTTCGAGTCAAAGTCGTCTCGATGGAAGCACCTCGAGGCCGACTTCTGGCCGTTGCCGATCGCATTGTGCCTCAGGCTCCCGGTCAGCAGGCGATGCCCCGAGTTCCTCTGCTGGCGGTTCGATCGCAGGACCTGGGGCGAGAAATCTGGCGTCTGGATTTTTCGGACGAACCACTCTTGCTGGTCAATCCTCGCGTGGTGTCCCGAAAGCAGTTAGTACAGGCCACAGAATTTCAGAGTCTCGTGCTGCCGGAAATCCTGCGCAGCATTCTGACTCGCATTCTGCTGGTGGAACAGACTCGAAGCACTGACGACGCGGAAGACTGGACGGCTCGATGGCTGCGGTTTGCAGAATCGCTGCCAGGCGTTGGGCGAGTTCCCGAGGATTCCGACCCCGAAAGCGATCTCGACTGGATCGATTCCGCAATCAGTTCCTTCTGCCGCTGGCGAGGCGTCGACAGGCAGTTCACCGGATTCTGGGCAGGCCGACAATCACCCGGAGAACCGACTGCGGAATAGCCGCTCATCGATTTACAGTCAAAGGAAGTCTCACAGGAAAAGATCGATGGAACTTCGAGGCTGGATATCCGAGTTCACTCAGCAGGGAATGGAAGGGGAAGTGTGGCGAATCTTCCAGGACGAAGCATTCAGCGA
>VFQT010000645.1_pt1 | contig 48759 bp, 26 predicted proteins | sample 3512381 | NCBI WGS metagenome assembly VFQT01 (sample SAMN10412376, study PRJNA504923) | tailings metagenome | isolation source: Relicate 2 Philex TSF3 active mining site | place: Philippines: Tuba, Benguet | collected 2017-08-29 | reverse complement strand
CGTTCGTCACCGGCATAAGCGTCTACACTGATCAGGTTTTTAGCATTCGGTCTGTATTCAACCTGAAGGCCGCCTGCAGGGCGATTGTTTTTATCGGTAATTTGCTGCCAACCATTGTAATAGGCTGCGTATAATGTGAATTTATCAGCTAGTGGAACAGTCAAGCGAACACCTGTCAAATAGTACGGTACGTATTCACCGGCCAAGGCACGCGAATAACACAAATGATCCTTTGAAACAGCAGTTTCGTTGGTGTAAGGTGAGGGAAGTACGCCGGCATCAAGCCATATTCCGCGTTTTGGTGAAAGAGCAAAACCAACATTAGCTTCCATGATCATGCGATTTGCAGCCTTTTCTTGCGCGTAATTCTCGTTGAAATAGGTTCCAAATCCAGGTGTCAGTTTACCACGTACTAAACGGTGATTAAAAGATACTGAAAGAAAGGCAACATTGATCCCGACTTGATTCAGACTGTTATGACTGACAAAATATGGCGCTGTTCCTAAAATGTCTTGACTCGTGTTGACTCCGATATAGCTATCTAAGTAGGCTACTAGTTCATAGTGCACCGTATCGTTTATGGCTGTTGAATCTTGAGCATTTCCGCTAAGCGAGAAAAACAAGCCGAATGTTACAAACCAAATCTTCATGATACAAAGGTGCGAATTAGTTTGCTTTTTTTGGCGGTGATTAATTGCCAGAAAGACACTATCTTTGCAGCCTAATTCAACGGAATAATGATCTCAGTTAACAATTTATCCCTTCAATTTGGTAAGCGAACACTTTTTGATGATGTAAACCTGAAGTTTGCAGATGGGAACTGCTATGGTGTGATTGGCGCAAATGGTGCCGGTAAATCCACTTTCTTGAAAATTCTTACAGGCGAGCAGGACCCAACAACCGGAAGAGTAGAGTTGGAGCCGGGAAAACGAATGGCTGTATTGAGTCAGAACCATTTTGCATTTGATGAATACGAAGTTCTTCAAACTGTGATCATGGGTCATAAGCGTTTGTTCGAGATCATGACTGAGAAGGATGCGTTGTATGCAAAACCAGACTTCTCAGATGAAGATGGGATGCGCACTGCTGAATTAGAAGCTGAATTTGCTGATCTGGAAGGATGGAATGCTGAAACCGATGCCGCAACCCTTTTGAGTAATTTGGGAATCGATGAGAGCAAGCATTACATGAAAATGTCCGATGTTCCATCTGAGTATAAGGTTCGAATCTTGTTGGCACAAGCATTATTTGGAAATCCGGATGTGCTTGTACTGGATGAGCCTACGAATGACTTGGATCTGAAGACCATCTCTTGGTTGGAGGATTTCTTGTTGGATTTTAAAAATACGGTGATTGTTGTGTCACATGACCGTCACTTCCTGGATACGGTATGTACACACGTGTGTGATATCGACTTCGGAAAGATCAATTTATTTACAGGAAACTATACGTTCTGGTATCAAAGTTCGCAATTGGCAGCGCGTCAACGTGCGGATAAGAACAAGAAAGCAGAGGATAAGAAGAAAGAATTACAAGAGTTCATCGCGCGCTTCTCTGCCAATGCTTCTAAATCGAAACAAGCAACAAGTCGTCGTAAGTTGATCGAAAAATTGGATCTGGAAGAAATTCAACCTTCTTCACGTCGTTATCCGGGAATCATGTTCCACCAAGAACGCGAGGCAGGAAATCAATTGTTGACAGTTTCCGGTTTGACAAAGTCGCATGAAGGCGAGGTGTTGTTTAAAGACCTTTCATTTACCTTGAATAAAGGAGACAAAGTGGCTATCGTTTCGAAAAACTCCATTGCGATCACACAATTCTTCGAGATTTTGAATGGCAATATGAAAGCAGATAAGGGTGATTTTACTTTTGGTACAACGATCACAACAGCTTATTTGCCGAATGACAACTCTTCATTCTTTCAAACAAAGATGTCTTTGATTGATTGGTTGCGTCAATACGCTCAAACCGACGAGGAGAAAGAAGAAGTGAACTTGCGTGGTTTCTTAGGACGCATGTTGTTCTCTGGAGAAGAAGCCTTGAAAAGCGCAACAGTACTTTCAGGAGGGGAAAAGGTACGTTGTATGATGTCTCGCATGATGTTGGCAAAAGCAAACTTGTTGATGATGGACGAACCAACCAACCACTTAGATTTGGAGTCAATTACTGCTTTAAACAATGGAATGGTGGATTTCGCCGGAACGATCTTGTTTACTTCTCATGACCACGAATTGGTGTCTACTGTAGCAAATCGCATCATTGAGATCACTCCTAACGGAACAATAGATAAAATGATGCCGTACGACGATTATTTGGCGGACGAGAAGATTGCAGCTGCCCAAGCAGAAATGTATGCTTAGACGAGCATACATTTTTTTCTAATTTAACCACGAACTATGAAACTATGCGCCTTATTATGTTTGATGTTGAATGTATACGTGAGTTTCGGGCAATTGGCCGTTCCTTATGTAAATACCTTTGATAGTCCGACCAGTGGAAACGGATGGAGTCATTCAGCACTTTCAGGCACAGATGACTGGGAACTAGGAACACCATCTGGTCTTGTTTTTAATGCAGCATACACTGTTCCAAGCGCCTGGAAAACAAATATTGATGGTGGCTACACAGGGTATTCTTCCCGAGTGCTGGTCACTCCTTCCTTTGATTTGACAAGTATTCCGTCCAATTTTTCATTGAGTTTCATACAAAAAAGGCATTCTTCATCTGTGGCCAATTATTTTCTCGAATATTCTGTAAATAATGGCGTGTCATGGACTGTGTTTAACCCGGCAACAACTTTGAAGAAAAACTGGCAAACAGCTTCTGGTTTCACAAATGGCACGGCGAATACATTTTACAAATCTGCTATTAACTTAAGTTCATTGCAGGGGCAATCGAACGTAATGTTTCGTTTTCGATTTGTCTCTAACTATCCTGATGGGGATGGGTGGTTAATTGATGATTTTGCCATTAAGCAAGAGTATTATAATGTTTATGCTACCCAAGGTGACACAATTGAAAGCTCTCAAAATTGTGCGGGTTTTACTGTATCCACTTTAATAGAATACGATAATGCTTATACCCAATCATATAACAATACAACAAAGTATTTCTTTTCAGTTGACAATATTCTTGATGCGGGAGATCTATTCTTGGGTACGCGAGTTGGAAACATCAATGCGAGTGTACAATGGGACAAAACATTCTCCATGATTCCCAATTTAAATGCTGGTGATTACTACATTTTCTATCAACACGACGCAACAAATGTTTTGAATGAAGATGTTGAAAACGATAATGTTGGATTTGCCATCTTACATCTTGATTCTATTTTTGAAGCACCCTATTCTGATGATTTTGAATCTACTACATCAAATTGGAAAACTTATCTAGAAAATACTGGTTTGTTATATTGGGAAAGAGGGGCCGGATATTCACATTATTTAGAAAAAGCACATTCTGGATTGAATGCTTGGCACACCAGCAAATCCATAATTGCTCAGGTACCATGTGGTTACTCATGTAATACACAATACTTGGAGTCGCCATATTTTGATTTAGTTGGAGTTACAGATCCAGTAGTTAGCTTTTATTACAAATCAACATCGAATATTTCAGTTTTTATTGTGTTACAAGCAAGTGCGGATTGTGGTGGTACATGGACTGATTTAGTTTATCTAAACGACACATATGACGGTGAATGGCATGATTATATGATATACTTGCCGGTATCACTTGTATCTTCAGCAACGAAATTTCGGGTGAAGTATATGGATAATCAAAATAGTATTGAGGGAATTTCCATTGATGATTTCTATGTAGGTTCAGATAAAGCTGATTTGAGTATTGAACGCGATATTAGTAATAGAAATACATCATCATCAGAGTCAACTTGTAATCTGAAATACTATTTAACTAATAATTCGGGTAATGTTTCTGCCGATACCACAATAACAAAGTTTTATTGGTCAAGTGATAGCATTTTTGATGCTTCTGATATATATGTTGGTTTTAAAGTGGAAAACATAGCATATCTAAGTTCTGCCAATTGGGTGAATTATGTGTTTACAAAACCAACAACTCAACCCGGGCGCTATTATTTATTCTATTTTCTGGATTCAGATTCCGTGATTTCAGAAACACGAGAGTATAACAATTTTGGGTATTTCACGATCTATCAAAACCAACATGAAACAGTTCCGTTTTTCACGGATTTCGAAAATACAACGGACGGCTGGCACCATAACTCTTCCTTATCCGAGGACGACTGGAAGTGGGGAACTCCATATGGTGTGGCTTTTGACACGGCTTTTTCAGGAGTAAAGGCCTTTTACACGAGTAATGATTCAGGGTATGTCTCTCCTTTAAGCCGTATGCATTTGTATACTCCTGTATTTGATTTCTCGAATGCGCAGCATCCTGTGATATTTTTCGATATGCTCTTGGATGCAGATGGTAATTGCAGTTGTTACAATGCAAACACGAATATGAGTTATTCGATTGATGGAGGTGCAACATGGCAAGTTTTGGACACAACAAATCGTTCATATAATCGATGGTACTATTCTGTTTCAGAAAATGGTTTCGGTAATGATCTAAATTACTATTTGCCTAATACGACCATTAAAATGTTCCAACATGGTCCTGAGAATGTGTTTGCTACGGTTGATCAGTATAATGGAAAAGATGCAAGTAGAAATACCCGATATGTATTAGATGTTACTCCATTAGCAGGTCAAACAAGCGTCCAGTTTCGGTATAATTTAGTAACGGATTTTAATACCTACAATCAACCTGATTTGGATTACCTTCATAAAGGTGGAGCACTCATTGATAATTTTGGAATTTCGGAATCGTTTGTCGATCTGACCGTAGAATACAAAAAAGCATTAATGATCAGTTCTCTGAGAGACAGTGTTGCTTTTTATATGTGGGTCAAAAATAATGGGTTAGCTATAAGTAATGCTTCTACTTTAAAATTCTACACATCTATCGATACAACATTGGATGCTTCTGATTATTTGTTAGGGACTACTTATTTAAAATCAATCCGACCAGATTTGAATTCATATGTTAATCGTAAATTCAAGTCACCACCGAATTTAGGCGACTACAAGTATTTGATTTATTCGATTGATCCAAACAATTCGAATATTGAATCAAATGAATCAAATAATACTGGGTTTTGGAATTTGGCACTGGATAGCATTCACGAATATCCTTATTTCAATGATTTCAACGACACGATCGTAGATGGTTGGTACCAATATTCGAAAGGTCCTTACGGAGATACAATTTCAAACTTGCGATTTCGAAATCAAATAGCACCAGGAGAACCGCTGTATTTTTCGTATAAAAGATCTGGGGAATGGTTTACCGATAGAAGCACATTTGGAAATGGATATTCTGCTCCGAAATTTTTCTTGCAATCGCCTGCATTTAGTTTTGAACATGTTGATAGTGTCAAGCTTTCATTTGATTTGTTTTGTGCTGGAGGAAACTTGCCACTTTCGTTGGGTGGAGGTCAAATGCAATTTTCAACTGATGGAGGAGATCATTTTACAGTGTTAACTCCTCAATATGGTGCACATCACAATTGGTATAATTTTTCACCTTCCATTTGGTGGTTTTCTGACATATATTCGGATACAGCAATTCTTGATTCTACCTATTTCGACTTAACCTTTTTGCGTGGTGAGAAAAACGTCGTGTTACAATTTACCTTTCAAGCGAACGAGACTCAAGCAAATGTGCCTCATGGAATGCGAATGGATAATTTTTTAATTGAAGGAATTCAACTGGATTATCATCCATTAGATAGTATGGTCGATGTTGCTGCCAATATCAGCGTTCCAACTATCGATCTTAATTACTCGATTTCGAATATCGGTGATAAAATTGGACGTGATAGTAAAACTAAGTTCTATTGGTCATCAGATGAATACTTGGACTCAAATGATATCTTACTTGACTCTGTCAATCTTGCGCCAATTCTTATGAATGATACTCTGGCTGATCAGATTTCATTGATATACCCTGTGCCCATTGCCAATCAGACATATTATATATTTTACCAAGTCGATACGGAAAACAATGTGAAAGAAAGCATCGAGGTGAATAATACTGGATCATTTAAAATACATTTTGATGCATTTGTAAACTACAGACCGGAAAATATATTGGATTCAATAACAATTCTTGATAATGCATTAAACGTTGGGCTCAATTATAGTGTTGAAAACGCCGGATATTTGGACGGAGGTGATTTTGAAACTGTTTTTTATTGGTCGGAAAATGACCAATTTGAGGCAACTGATTCCTTGATCGGAAGTCAGTCGGATATTGGTGTGCTAAATCAGAATTCAGCCACTTCAAATATTACTTTAGATTGCGTTGTGCCATACAATCAGAACACTTATTATGTGTTCTTTTACATAGATGAGAATGATTCTGTCTTTGAATCGGATGAGACGGATAATGTTGGGGTGATCAAAATCAAAATACAATCTACAATAAACGTTGATGAAAATTCCCGATATCTTGAAATAATTGGTTCGGATATAAATTCAATATTTATAAACCTTACCAATATTTCTTACTTGAATTCACATGTGAAAATAACAAATGTGTTAGGTCAAGAAATACTTTGTACAGAATTGAGTTTGGTTGAAGGTGTGAACAAATTTTCATTGCCAAATGAATTGGTTTATGGAATGTATTTTATACAGCTCGACCAATCAGTCACTAAAAAATTGATATTGGGTACGAACTAATTTTAAAAGTTTGATTGTTAATCACGGGTTGAGAAATATCGTTAATTTCAGAAATCAAATTTGAATTATGTCTGTCCCACAAAGATCCTTTTTACTACGTCATCAATTGATGGCGATGATCCGCAATTGGGATATACGAGGAGTGCGCCGCTTGGCTGCTTGGCTTCCAAAGGTTTTGATCCCGAATGCTGACAAGCAAGAAAAACATGAATTGCAGACCATTCACGGTGTGCGACTTCTGATCGATCCTGCAAAAGATAAAGGTGTGGAATTAGCGCTTTTTCTGCAGGGGACTTATGAAGAAGGAACCGTTCATTTCTTGCAGCAGGCATTAAAACCGGGAGATACTTTTTTGGATATCGGGGCCAACATTGGCTGGATGACACTCGTTGGAGCGAGAGCAGTAGGGCAGGAAGGACGCGTGATTGCCATCGAAGCGAATCCACATACCTTACCAATCTTGCAACATAACGTAGAGTTGAATCAGGCTAATTGCGTCGAGATCTATGGTGTTGCTGTTTCTGATGAACCTGGAACGGCACGATTGTTTGAAAATTGGAAAGTCAATCGGGGAGGAGCATCACTTTTGTCGCAGGATGATACTCCGGGAATTGAAGTTCAAGTAGAAACCTTAGATCGCTTGTTTGATCCTGAAACTCCACTAGCTGTTGTGAAAATTGATGTAGAGGGTCTGGAGCCACAAGTATTGAAAGGCGGTTCGCACTGGTTTGCAAAGCAGCAACCGATCTTTATTTTTGAGATCAGTACCCTGAGAGAAAACGAAAAAGGTGCAGCTGGAAGCGATGTTATGCAGGTAATTCAACAATTTGGTGACTATCAATTTTGGAAACATCCTGCTACCAAAGAGCGTCGTGGAAAATTGATTCGTATACTTTCTGAAGAAGATCTTCCGGAACACGATAATTTAATTGCTGTAACTAGTAGCCGTCTACCAGCACTAAAATCTTGGATCTAAGATCAGTATCCCCATTTTGATTCTGTATATTTGGGAAAACACTTCCTATGCTACACGTGCGAAATTTTGTGGTTTGTATCTTAATATGCTGTGCTTTTGGTGCTTTGGCTCAGCCTTACACAAGCTTTAGAAGTGGAAATAATCAAAGCATTATAGCCTATCCTCTTGGAGGCGTTTGTCTCATGGGAGGAGCCACGGAAAATGACAATGCCATGCGTTGGTTCTTAGAACGGGCTTCCGGAGGAGATGTTTTGGTACTGCGCACTTCCGGTTCAGATGGATACAATGCGTATTTCTATACAGATCTTGGAGTTACTCTAAATTCGGTCGAGACTATCGTGTGTAACAACGCTTCGGCGAGTCAGGAAACCTACATACATCAACGTATTCAGGAGGCAGAAGCCATTTGGTTTGCAGGAGGAGATCAATGGGAATACATCAGTTTTTGGCGAAATACTCCTGTTGATAGTTTGATTCGTCTGGCAGTTCAGACAAGAAACATTGTCATTGGTGGAACAAGTGCCGGGATGGCAATTCAAGGACAAGCATATTTCACGGCACAAAATGGAACCATCACCTCCTCTCAGGCACTTTTAGATCCATTTGCATCCAATTTAACAGTTGATACATTGACGTTTTTAGGCAACGAACCACTCAACGGAATCATTACGGATACCCATTTCGATAACCCCGATAGAAGAGGGCGTACAACGGCCTTTTTAGGACGTTTATTGACTGATCTCAACCACAATTATAAAGGTATTGCTTGTGATGAATATGTAGCGGTTTGTATTGCCAATGACACAGCTCGTGTATTTGGAGATTTTCCAAATTACGATGACAATGCCTACTTCATTTCTCCAAATTGTGCCTTGAGTAATAACGTTCCTGAAACCTGCTCGATGAGTGTGCCGCTTACTTGGGATCGTGGTGGAGAGGCACTTTCAGTTTGCCGTATCCGAGGTACACAAACCGGGTTGAATTTGTTTGTAATGAATAATTGGAAACCGGTAAATGCGGCAGATTGGTTTTATTGGTCGGTCAACAACGGAGTTTTTCAAGAAACTACGACGGTGGAACCATTGTGTCTGTTAAATGCCGAAACAGTTACCTCCTTGGATAAAGAAATCACTATAACGAACGATAACGGTGTGTTGAGTGTGAACGTTGATAGTCCACACTTTCCGATAGAAGTGCGCATCTTTGATCTCGGTGGAAAATTGATCCGAGAACAGACCTTAAATGCAAATGGAGATTCTATTCGGTTATCAGAATTCGCACATGGAACCTATTGCATTCAGTTAGAGTCAAGTTCATTCATTTATCATCAAAAATTGGTCTTTTGAACCAAACACTATTCGTTTGTTTCTGACTTCTGTTCCCGTTTGCTGTCAATCTGTCAGTTTCTGTGATTTGGCACAAAGCTTGACTATTGCCGGCAAATTCAAAAGGATTATGAAAACTGGACAAATTCATGTTTCAACGGAAAATATTTTTCCGATCATTAAAAAGTTCTTGTACTCGGACCACGAGATTTTTTTACGTGAATTGGTTTCGAATGCAGTAGATGCTTCACAAAAATTAAAGGTGTTGGCATCAACCGGCGAATACAAAGGGGAGATGGGAGATCTTCAGGTTGAAGTCATTCTTGACAAAGAAGCCAAAACCCTTACCATTCGTGATCGAGGAATTGGAATGACAGCCGAGGAGATCGATAAGTACATCAATCAGATCGCTTTTTCCGGTGCAGAAGAATTCGTGAAACAGTATGAAGGAAAAGAAGGTGCAGAAAGCATCATCGGACACTTTGGATTGGGCTTTTACTCAGCGTTCATGGTGGCAGAAAAAGTGCAGATCCGCACCTTGGCGCGCTATGAAGGTGCGCAGGCTGTACAATGGGAAAGTAACGGTTCTCCGGAATACACGATTTCGGAAATTGAAAAGGCGGATCGTGGAACAGATATCGTATTGTATATCAACGACGAAAGTGCCGAGTTTTTAGAGAAGTCGCGTATTCAGGGAATTTTAGACAAGTACTGTAAATTCTTGCCAATTCCGGTTGTTTTTGGTACTCGTGTGGAGTATATCGATTCCCCGGAAGGCGAGAAAGATGATGACGGTAAGATCAAGCGCGTTTCTATCGATGTTCCAAATCAGATCAACAATCCTTCTCCTGCATGGACAAAAGCTCCGGTAGATCTGAAAGACGAGGATTATGCCGCGTTTTATCGCGAGTTGTATCCGATGAGTTTTGAAGATCCATTGTTCCATATTCATTTGAACGTGGACTATCCATTCAATTTGACAGGGATTTTATACTTCCCAAAGATCAAAGAGAATGTGGAAGTACAACGCAATAAGATCAATTTGTATAGCAATCAGGTGTTTATCACAGATTCTGTGGCTGAAATAGTTCCAGAATTCTTGACCTTGTTACACGGTGTTATCGATTCACCGGATATCCCGCTAAATGTTTCTCGCTCTTACCTACAGAGCGATGGTAACGTGAAGAAGATCTCTGCACACATCACGAAAAAAGTAGCTGATAAATTGGCGGAAATGTTCAAAAAAGACCGTGCTGATTTTGAAGCGAAATGGGACGATTTAAAGGTGTTCGTGGAATATGGAATGCTTACTGAAGATAAGTTCGCTGAAAAAGCCAAAGGATTCACCTTGTTGAAAAATACGGAAGGTAAGTACTTCACTATGGAGGAGTACAAGGAGCAGATCGCGCCTTTGCAAACCGATAAGAATGGAAAAGTTGTGGTGTTGTATACACACCATGTCGACGAGCATTTCAGTTTCGTGAAACAGGCAAAAGACCGCGGCTATCAAGTGGCGGTAGTTGACGGACCGTTGGCTCCGCATTGGATCTCCAAAATGGAGCAAACTTTTGAAAATATCTCTTTTACTCGCGTCGATGCGGATACTTTGGATCAATTGATCCAGAAAGAAGGTGAATTGCCAAGTAAGCTGTCTGAAGAGCAGCAACAGTCATTGAAACCATTGTTTGAATCAGCAGTTGACGCACAGAAGTTCAAAGTTGAATTCAAATCTATGAGCGAAACAGATGCCCCGATCATCATTACACAACCTGAGTTCATTCGTCGTATGATGGAGCAACAAAAGTTAGGTGGGGGTGGTTTCTTTGGAGCATTCCCGGAAACTTACAATTTGGTGGTTAATAGCAATCACGAAAAGGTCGGCGCTTTGCTTTCAACGGAAAATGGTGAGGACAAGACTACAAAAGTGAAGCAATTGACTGACTTGGCTTTGCTTTCTCAAGGTATGCTGAAAGGAGAAGAACTGAGTAAGTTTATCGAAAGAAGTATAGAATTTATATAATCATCGTGCGCTCCCGTCCTTCTCGGTTTGGACGGGAGTTTGCGTTTAATTTTACTACGTGTATAGTATTGTTTTTGCCCTTTTGGGATTTGTGCTTTTTCGAGGAAGCATTTTTGGTGGGATCATAGGATTCATTATCGGCGGGGTGATCGATGCTTCAGCACGTGCCAGACGCGCCGCTCAGCAGGGTGGTCAACGTTCAGGTTCATTCGAAGATATCTTTGATTATTATCGTCAGCAAACCCAGCGTTACGATTTCCCGACGCAATTGTTGGCGCTATCAGCTTACATCATGAAAAGTGATGGCAAGGTTCTGAAATCTGAGTTAAACTTCGTGAAAGCTTTTCTGCAACAGCAGTTCGGACCACAGTTCAATACCCATCATCTGCAAACCCTGAAGCAATTCTTGGACGCACCATCTATTCCAATCGAACAGATCTGTGCGGATATCCGCATGCGCGCTCAGGTAGAAATTCGCATTCAACTATTACACTATCTATTTGGAATTGCACAATCGGACGGGCAAGTAACGGATCAAGAAGTAGCAACGCTGCAACATTTGGCGCATTTGCTTCAAGTTCCACCAATGGATTTCCGATCTGTACAAGGAATGTTCAAACAAAACTTGGATGCTGATTACGAGATTCTTGGTGTAGAAAGCTCTGCAAGTGATGATGACATCAAGAAAGCCTACCGAAAAATGGCTGTTCGCTACCATCCGGATAAAGTAGCTTCACTGGGTGAAGAATACCAAAAAGGAGCGAAGGAAAAATTCCAACGCATACAAGAAGCGTACGAAAACATTAAGAAAGCTCGCGGCTTATAATTCTCTTCTGCCCAAAGCAAACATAACCGGAATCTTACCAATATCATACGCATTTTCACGCCAATCTTTGATAGAAAGTGTACGGATCATTTGCGTTGGCAACGTGAGGTTAGAGGCAATACACAATGCAGTATCATCCTGTAATTCGTTCAGTAAATCTTCGAGCACATGAATGTTGCGAAAAGGTGTGTCCATGAACAATTGGGTTTCTCCATGCTTGCGAACACGGATCTCCATGTCTTTCAATTTCTTGACACGATCGCGTTGATCTTTTGGCAAATATCCGTGAAAAGTAAAGTTTTGACCGTTCATTCCACTCCCGATCAAGGTAAGTAGAATACTACTTGGTCCAACCATAGGTGAAACATGAATGCCTTTTTCATGTGCCAAATTCACTAGCATGGCTCCAGGGTCTGCAATTCCCGGACAGCCGGCTTCAGAAATAATACCAACATGTTGACCGGCTTTTAAGACTTTGAACAATCCTTGGATCTCATGCGCTTGTGTATGTTTGTTCAATACCACAAAATTGGACTCGTCAATCGGAAAATTGCGGTCCATTTTGCGTAGTAGTCGTCGTGCCGACTTGATCTCTTCAACCGCGAAATGACGAATATTCACTGCGATTTCTGCTACTCCCTGAGGAATGATGTCTGTGGTAGTTTCTCCACCGAGGGTATTTGGTAAGAGATAAATGTTGCCGTTCATGTTATGAAATTAGTTTTTCGTTGCGTAAGAATGCATCAGTAGCTTTATCAAGCAGTTCTATCACATGGATAAAGCCATCGGTTCCTCCATAGTAAGGATCGGGCACTTCCTGATCTTCTCCTGGATTTAATTCATTCAGCATTAATCTTACTTTTTGCTTGTCGGCATCTGTACGAGCCAATTTTAATATATTCTGCAGATTCGAACGATCCATAGCAAAAATGGTCTCAAAACGATCGAAGTCGTCTACCGTAAATTGGCGAGCGCGCAACGGCTCCAAATCTACATCGTATTGTAATGCCCATTTACGCATACGTGGGTCAGGTTTTTCTCCGACATGATATCCCGAAGTCCCGGCTGAATCGACCAAAAGGTCGAGGTCATATTTTGCTGCTTTGTGCCGCAGCCAGCCATCGGCCATAGGAGAGCGGCAAATATTTCCTAAACAAACCATTAAGACGCGCATGTTACCTTTTTATGATTTAAACTTATGTGCAAAGATAGTATTAAACCGTACAGATAAATTTTCACCGTAATGACCATTTCGTACGAAGTTAAGCCCGATTTATTCATTGACGCGAAAATTCCTACAACCTTACACTTCTTTTTACATCATATTAACGTTATTAGTATTAGAAATCAACTGTTTGAGCCATGAGACAATTAAAGATCGTTAAGCAAGTTACCAACAGAGAAACGGCTTCACTAGACAAATACTTACAAGAAATAGGCAAGGTTGAATTGATTTCAGCAGACGAAGAGGTGGAATTGGCACGTCGCATCAAGCAAGGTGACAAAACAGCATTAGAACGCCTCACTAAAGCAAATTTGCGCTTTGTGGTTTCTGTTTCCAAGCAATATCAAAACCAAGGCTTGTCTTTGCCGGATCTTATCAATGAAGGAAATGTTGGTCTGATCAAAGCAGCAGAACGTTTTGATGAAACGCGCGGTTTTAAATTCATTTCTTACGCTGTTTGGTGGATTCGTCAATCAATTTTACAAGCCTTGGCAGAACAAGCACGGATTGTGCGTTTGCCATTGAACAAGATTGGAAGCATCAATAAGATCAATCGCGCGTATGGGGAATTGGAGCAACGCTTTGAACGCCCACCTTCAGCTGAAGAATTAGCAGAGCATTTAGAGATCAGCGTAGACGATGTGCGTCAATCCATGGCGAATACAGGACGTCACATTTCGATGGATGCACCATTGATGGAAGGCGAAGAAAGTTCAAGCAGTATGTATGATGTATTGCCAAATGATGACTTACCGAGTCCAGAATCCGAATTGGTTAAAGAATCACTGCGTCGTGAAATCGAGCGGTCTTTGTCAACCTTGACTGGTAGAGAAGGAGATGTTGTACGCTTGTATTACGGACTTAATGGAAGACATCCCTTGACTTTAGAAGAAATTGGTGACCTATTCGATTTGACCAGAGAACGTGTAAGACAAATAAAAGAAAAAGCTATTCGTAGATTAAAACATACCTCCCGGAGCCGGATGCTTAAGACATACCTGGGTTAAACGGGGTCAACGTTTATAATCAAGCGAATTGATTTGAAACGAGGAACGCTGAAGAATTGATCCGTTAATTCATGAAGGCGTTCCTTTACTTTTTTCTGTGGAGCTTCTTGTTCAATCTTCACTAAGATCTCTTTGAGATAATAATTCTGAATGCGCGGAATAACTGGAAATTCTGGTCCTAAGACACGTTCATGGAAAACCGCACGCAATTGTTTGCCGAAATGATCAGCTGCCTCATTCACGAGGTTTTGATCTTTATGCTTGATCGTAAATTGCACCAATTTGTAAAAAGGTGGATAATGGTAGTTTCTTCGCTCCACCAATTCATTGATCGCAAAGCCTTCGTAATCGTGTTGCATCACTTTCTGAACCACCCAATGATCTGGATTTCCGGTTTGAATGACCACTTTACCGCGTTTGTTTCTACGTCCAGCTCTACCTGCAACCTGACTCATCAGTTGAAATCCGCGTTCGAATGCTCTAAAATCCGTTTTATTGATCAATAGATCAGCGTCTAATATTCCAACGAGACCAACATGATCAAAGTCCAAGCCTTTAGCAACCATTTGTGTTCCAATCAAAATGTCCACATTCCTGTTCTCGAAATCCTGAATGATCTGTAGATAGGCATTTTTAGAACGTGTTGAATCAAAATCCATGCGCGCTATCCGAACGTCAGGCATCAATAACTGAAGATCATCTTCGATTTTCTCTGTACCAAATCCCAACATTTTCAACCGGTTGCTGCCACAGGCCGGACAGGTGCCAATCGGTGCTGTCTGATAGCTACAATGATGACATTTCAATATATTACTATGCTTGTGATAATTCAACGTCGTGTCGCAGTTTTTGCACATGGGCGAATAACCACACAATTCACAGGTCCAGATAGGCGTATATCCACGGCGGTTTTGAAACAAAATGATCTGTTCGTTGCGTTCCAAAGCAGCCTTCATTTCCTCCAATAGGAATTTGGAGAAGTGACCGTTGACCGTTTTGTGAAGCCTTTCTTTTTTCATGTCAGCACAACAGATCTCCGGCATTTGAACTTGGGAATAGCGCTCGGTCAATAAAACGTGACCGTACTTCTTTTCACGGGCGTTTTGAAATGTTTCGATTGAAGGAGTAGCTGATCCTAAGACCGTTTTTGCCTTGAAAAAATGCGCCAGAACGATTCCCATATCGCGACCGTTGTAGCGTGGCGAAGGGTCGTGTTGTTTATAACTTCCTTCGTGTTCCTCATCTACGATCACCAAACCAAGATCTTGAAAAGGCAAGAAAATTGAAGAGCGGGCACCTACTATCAATCGGAATTGACTTGGATTGTTTTCCAAAACTTTGTTCCAGATCTCCACCCGCTCATTGGCATTGAATCGGGAGTGATAAACTCCTATCTGTTGTCCGAAGTAAGCAGACAAACGCTGAATAAGCTGGGTTGTTAATGCGATCTCTGGAACAAGGAACAAAACTTGTTTTCCTCTGTCCAGAAAATCCTTGATCAAATGAATATAAATCTCCGTTTTACCAGAACCGGTTACTCCTTGAAGTAAAACCGTTTCTAGTTCGTCGAATTGATCTTTGATAGTCTCAAGCGCCGAAGTTTGATGTGCACTTAATTCAGGAAAAGTGTATTGTTGCAGATCCCTTTGTTGGATTCGCGAGACCTCTAGGCGTTCTGTTCTCAAGACACCTTGTTTTTCCAAAGTCATCAAAGCGGAAAGACTCACTCCGGAATCTTCCAATTGTTTGCGCAGAATAGGGTGTTCTTGTCCGTCAGAGAATCCGCCTTTTTGCAACAAGATCAATAATGCCTCTTCCTGTTTTGCAGTAGTTTTCTTTTCCTGTAGGCGAACAAATAGCTCGTTCAGAGCCCCTTCATCGCAATAATCCTTATTCAAAATAACGAACAAAGCAGTCTTCGCCTGGAATTTGTCGTTCAGTTCTTCTTGTGCCAGGATCATTTTTTTCTCCATCATCTTTTTGATGATGGGCTGAATGGTCTTAATTCCGGCTATCGCACTTATCTCTTTCAAATCTAAGACTTCCTGAATGGAAAGTGCCTCCATGATCATGTATTCACGATCATCCAGTTTTTGAGTGTCCCCGTCAAAATCTGGGTGGATAACAATTTTTGTTTCACTGGCTAATTTGAAATTAGAAGGGAGTGCAGCATTCATTACATCTCCGATGGGAGCCATATAATACTGTGCTATCCAATTCCAAAATTTGTATTGTTTGGCAGTTATCAGTGGAGCATCATCGAGGATATGTTCGATGTATTTGGCTTGGTAAAGAGTAGGAACTTCGCCATGGATTCGCGTAACGATTCCAGTATACAGTTTTCCTTTACCAAACGGGACAACTACACGCGTAAATAATTGGATTTCTGGATTCAGATCATAAGGAACGCGATATGTAAACTCCTGACTCAGGGAAATGGGTAGGATTACATCCACAAACAATGTTTGACGTTCACTCATGATGTAAAGGTAGTTAAAGTCAAAAAAAAATCCCGATCAAAATCGGGATTCAGTTTTATTCTCTTAGAAGCAGTACCAGCTTTCTGCTTGATCGGTAATGTGTTCGCTACAGAACAATAAGTTGAACGTTATTGGTCCTGTACATAATTCACGCATAGAATTCTTATCCAAGCCGCGAATCGAAGGTGCTGTAGATACGTAGTTCACTTTTTCTTGGAATACTGTGTTTCTTGCAGAGAAAATTCCGATCACAGGGCGACCATCACTTGTAGATAAATTTGTGAATGTCGGTTTGTTTTGAGCAATGGAAGAACTTGGTTGGTTCACAAGGATATACTTACTCAAGTCGTTTGTTCCACACGTTGCATACAAGCGGATCTTTTTCAATACGCGTTTTGTGATGGTTGGATCGTTTGTAGCGTTTTGCTTGATGAGGTTGTAGAACGTTTCACCATTTGCTTTGAACGACGCTCCCAAAGAAGTAAATGACTCACTGGTCATATTACCAAGTTTCCAAGTGAAGGATTTCTCAACAGGAACACCCGCAAAATACTCATCAAAATAAACTTGCAATCGAGTTTCAACAATTTCAGCAGTTCCTGGATTCACACGGATCAATTGCTGCAAATAGTTCGTGCTACCATTGTTTACACTAACAAAGTTGTAAGCTCCTAAATAGGAAGGAGATGTGATTGCCCCGCCATTTACCAAGTTCGTTTCTGCAGTAACTGTAAAACCATCTCCGTCATTTACGGTTGCTATTAATTTGTAGGTCAATACGACATTCTTAGATCCGTTTGGAGTAACGATCAATGAATCATATTTTAAATTCTTTTCTTTGAAATAATATACTTTCTGGTCGGGATTGTAGAAAGCCCCCGGATTCTTACCAGTGATCACAGTATCGCTTAAGGTCCATTCGTCTAGTTTATCAGAACCTGCCCATTGTTCAACTTTGATTGAAACATCGTTATAATAATTAGAATCAGCGATTTGAGCCACTTCAACCGCATTGTTATTTCCAGCAAAAGCACGTGTCAATTTTACATAGTGTATTGAATCAGCTTGATCTAATAAACAATATAGTACTGGTGCTTCAGATGCTGATCCCGCAAAGTCGATATCTTCATTACAAGAAGATAATCCCAAAACAAGTAGAGCTAATAGCGGAAAAAGCGATCGTTGGAGAAGTTTCATAAGTATACAATTTGTCCCAAAAATACAATTATTTCTTAGCAAATGGGTGGTGTGTTCAATCAATGGATACTACCACAGAATCATTTTCGCACCCTGTTGAAACGCATTGCACGCAACATCCAGTTTGGAAGGTAAGCTCCCGGCTTTTTATGCTTCAAATGAATATACCAGCCTAATTTCTTCATGACCGGAACTTTATGCGTTTCCACGAACTCGATCCAAGTTCCATCGGGGTCTTCAATATATGAGAAACGACCTCCTGCTTCTCCCATATCGAAGGTTTTACCTGAGTCTACAGTGAACGGAAATCCAAGTGCTTCACACTCTTTTTGCAGATCATCCATGCCCTGAACATCAAAACACAAGTGAATGAATCCCCAGTCACCCCAATAGCGATCTTTGAAAATGGATTTGGCATCTGTGCGCTCTACTGCCTGGATCAATTCTATCTGGGTTGGACCCAGCAAACGTGCAAAAGGACCGCGTCTAACTTCGCTGTGTTCCAACAAGACTCTTCTAACTTTCGTGTTGCCATTTGGTACTTGATCGAATGCTGCGAACGTATCCGTAATGTCGTAAACGATTTTATCATAACCCAATATTTTCTGATATAGTGGTAATGATTTTTCAATTGAGGAAACGCCTATCATAGAACCGGCAACACCCCCGGTTTGGCCTTCAAATTTGGTGTCCATGAACCAGCCAGAACCTTCGACGATGTCAAACAAATTGCCATTCGGATCTTTCAACAAAAAGTGCAAACTGCCATTTGGTAATTTTTGAGGTTCAGACAAAATATCAACTCCTTTTTGCTTTAAAAAGGCGTACGTAGCTTTTACATCTTTTGATTTGATGCGGCAAGCATAGAGTCCAAAATCACCTAATTGAATTGGATAAGGAGATTTCTCCGTATTTCTCGAAGTGAACTGCCAGATCTCGAATCCACCTCCACCTTCCATGGAAAGCGCCAAAGTGGCTGTACGCGCATGCACTGTGTCACCGGTGTATCGCGTCATCAACGGTGCTTCAGCAGCTTCTTCAAAGATGCGCACATCCACTCCGAAATGTTCGCGGTACCATTTCCAGATCTTTTGAACGTCGGGAACACCAATTCCCATTTGTTGAATGCCACAGATGATTTTTCCCATAGAAGTGATTTTTTTTGAAGCTGCAAATTTAATCGAAACTTACGAAGTTCCGCTATCTTGTCGCGCGCTCGTTGAATATGATATATCCGTATGTGAATTGCAGAATGAAGGGGGATTTTTGATCCGGGAAGTAATTCAACGTGAATCGTACCGGTCCAATTGGCGAATGGTAGATGGCCGAACCAGCAAGTGCCAATTTTTCACCTTTGAATGGTTTAGTATAGCCAAATCCTCCGTCATCCAAAATTACCAATTGTTTGAATGGTTGAAAATAGAGTCCGTCGAGTCTGAGATCAAAATTCTTTTTAGGAGTAAAGATCAAGCTTGCTCCACCGCCCAAATATTGGGATGCGCGGTATTCCGGCAAAAAGAAGGTGGGCATATCTGCAAGGGGCTCAAATGCAGAAAGACTTAAAATGGTTGCGGTGTAATTTTTAAAAAGTGATTGACTGGTTAACAACGCATTTCCGGTAAATCCTAAACTGAAGAACTTGGTGCTGATCGGGTAACTTTGAAATGTTCCCGATAGTTGAATCCATTCGTGGTTCATTCTGAAATCATAGGCTGTTGGAGAGGTAGATCCGGAAATGCTGTGTTCCTTACCATTTACGTAACGCATTCTGAAAGACAATAAATGGCCTTCATTGGCAAATTGCTTTCTGTTCAAGGAGTTTTGTTCCAGCTCAAATTTCAACGCATGTCCATAAAATCGCGTCAAATCTGCGGTGTCTTTATTGGTGAAATTTTCAGTCTGGTAGTACGAATCTTCCAATTCCATGTATCTATAATCAAGCACGGTTTTGGAATTATTAAAGATTGGAAGTTTCAATTGAGCTCCGGCGAATGCTTCATTTTGTACCAGAAAAGAGGGTTTTACTTCTTCGAAAAATGTGGCGAAATTTCGGAAATAATCAAAACGGTTAAGAATGAGGTAGGTACTCAAAGACATTGGATAAGAGGTGGGCAGATTGAAGTTCAATTGCACTTTTCCGGATCCGTAGAATTTACCAAAGTAGGAGTTCATTTTCAGGGAAGTAGCCCATTTCCCGAGATGCATAGCTGATAGCTGAACAAATCCAGTGTTGATCGCTCTGGAACTCACAATTCCGCCAACTTCTGCTTTGAAAAGTTTGGCCGCTCGAACGTCGATTTGCATTTTGTAAGTTGAATCCGCTTTGCGCTCTAGCGTAGGATATAGATAATCGATCTCCTGAGTTGCGTAGGCACGGAAGTAACGACGCTCTAACTCCCTTTCGGACAGCGTCTTTCCTTTTCCATCTTTTAAAATGGAGTTCTTTACATAACTCTCTTTGTTCGCTCGATTATTCTTTGTCTCAACTGCAGAAACTTTCAATGTTGAAACTTTTTGCTGAAATTGCTTTCTTTTCAGGTCCAGTTCTTGACTTGAGATTCGATAGGGTATAAGTTGTTTCAAAGAATCGATCAATAGTAGTGTACTTTGATAACCAGATTCAATGGCTTGTTTGACTTCGCTGAAATCAAATGTTTGAACGTCGGTTTTGGGTTCAATCAATATTCCGGATTCACAAGGGATATTAAAATTTGTTGGCGTGACCAACATATTCGTCAACTGAGAGATCAAATTGTCTTCAGAAGGAGGAGAGGCGTTGTATGAAACGTTGGATCCGATTATAAAGTCGGGATTAAATTCTTGATAAATAACGTCTGCCGGAAAGTTATTGTAAAGTCCTCCGTCAAAGTAAAGCACACCATTGATCCTGATCGGATTGATATAAAATGGAAATGTCATAGATGCCCGAACTGCCTGATTTAAATGACCGTTCCTGAAAACTTCGCCTCTTTTAGCAACGATGTTACTTGCCACGCAACGAAAAGGAACAAAAAGACTGTCAAAATTGTCCTCTTTTGAAGCCGATACAGTTCCCAATAGGCGCATCATTTCAAAATCCAATAACTCAGGACGGATAAAATTGGTTGGGAGCGATTTATTAAAAATACTATCTAAACCAAAGGAGAATCCCATCATGCTGGCATTCGGATCGTCTTCGCGTAGCAAGAACTCTTGAGATCTTTCTAAGCCGCCCTGCGTCATTAATTGAAACTTTTCACTTGTTACATAAGCTTCGATTTCAGCCGGACTGTAACCACAAGCATACATAGCGCCAACCAAGGCTCCAGCTGAAGTTCCTGAGATGTAATTGATAGGAATGTTATTCTCTTCAAGTGCCTTTAAAACACCGATGTGAGCAAATCCAGCTGCACCTCCACCACTTAAAACCAACCCTACTCCTTGTCCGTAACAAGTGACCATACCGGAGAGGAACAGGAAAATCGTTAAAACGAGTGGCTTCAAGTTGTTTAGTTTTGGACAAAAATACAAATATTGACTGCTTTTTACCGGATTTTGAGCCAAACTGTTTTCCAAGCATTCATTTGAAGTACTTTTGCAAATATTAAAAGTACATCATGTTGAATATTGTAGTCAAGACATTTTACGGTTTAGAAGAAGTGTTGGAATCTGAGTTGATCGAATTGGGATATCAGCCTAAGGAACGTTTGAATCGTGCCGTAAAATTAGAAGGTACTTGGCAAGATGTGTACTTTTTGAATTTGCATTGCCGCTGTGCGATCAATGTCTTGGTTGAATTGCGCACTTTTCAGATCAAGCAGGAAAAAGACCTCTACAAAGAGGCTATGAAGATCGATTGGTCATCCTTGTTCGATGTTCGAAAAACCTTTGCTGTTAAAGGTGCGGTGAATTCGACTCTTTTCAAACATTCTCAATTTCCTTTTTTGTTGGTTAAAGATGCGATCGTGGATACTTTTCGCGATAAGGTAGGGGATCGTCCGGATGTTTCGGTAAAAACGCCTCAATTGGTGATTGACCTATATGTTCGTGAAAAGGAAGGCGTAATTTCGATCAATACCAGTGGAGTACCTCTTTTTCAGCGAGGATATCGTCAAAGTACGGGAGAAGCGCCTTTGAATGAAGTTGTTGCAGCGGGACTGGTTCGCATGTCTGGTTGGGACCGTAAATCTACATTGATTGATCCTTTCTGCGGTTCCGGAACTATTCTCATTGAGGCAGCTTTGTTAGCATCAGGAATACCATCAAATATCGAACGAACACATTACGCGTTCAAACATTTGAAAAATTTCAATGAGGGAGAATGGAATCTGATTTACGATAAGGCAATAAAATCTGTAAAAGAGCTTCCATGTGAATTGTACGGTTCGGATATTGATCCGGCAGCACTCATGAAGGCAAAACGCAATGCGAGGGGATTCTCATTTGGTCGCTTCATCCAGTTTCAAGTGGAAGATTTTGCAGAGCTTCAAATTCCTAACGGTCCGGGAATGCTCATCACAAATCCGCCTTACGGGGAACGATTGAATACAGACGTGGAGGAACTCTATGAAACGATTGGAAGCGTGATGAAACATAAAATGCAAGGCTACACCTGTTGGATCATCTCCTCCAGCGAATCGGGCTTTAAATCTATTGGCTTAAGACCGGAAAGAAAGATTAAACTGTTTAACGGTGATCTAGAATGCTCATTCCGTAAATACAGTATTTACGAGGGGTCTAAGAAAGATAAGCAACAAGATATTACTGAGTAACCGGACATTTAATTCGTGCTTGTCTGGAGCCTTTCTTAGTAATTTGCAAATAATATATTCCTTGGCATAAGCCGATTTCCAGAGTACTACAAACAGTGGTAATTTCTTGTGTTAAAATAACTTGTCCTGTACTTGTATATACAGCAACTGTTTCTCCGGGAAGCAATACTTCATTGAATTGAATATTTCCCGCTTGGTAACGCGCAACTATTTCGTTAAAGTTCAGGTCCACAGCGATCTGCTTTGAATATTGTTGCTCGCCGTTGCGGTCGATTTGCACAAGCTGGTAATATGCCAAGCCATCAACCGGAGATCCGTCTTCAAAACTATAATGTGTCGTAGAATGAGAAATTCCTTGAGCGAATATTTTTCCAATGACATCAAAGGTTATTCCGTCGGTACTGCGAAGAATATTGAAGTGCCCCGAATTGTTTTCAATCAAAGTTGCCCATGATAGCAAAACTTTTTGATCCATTTTTGCAGCATTGAAATTGACCAATTCAACGCCAAGTGGATATATACAATTGGCTTCCGTTCTGTACGTTGGATTTCCTGCATCGTCAAAATCAACAAAACTTCCATCACTACCAAGTAAATTTGGGGTGTACGTAACACTTTCTGGGGTGCCTGCGAAATTGGCAGTTAGGGTTCTTGTGCCAGCATTGCCAGAATTGGCAAAGCGGCCCGCAGTACTCGTATTATTACAGAAAATGGCATAGAACACCTCTGTTGAAGGACATTGTGTAGAATAATCAAACACATAACTTGGTGTTTGTCCCGTAAATACAATGATTGTTGCTCCCGCCGGAATAGGATCGGCATATGCAAACAATGAGCAGCCAGCAGTGGTGTTTAGTTGTGTGATATACGCCGGATTGTTGCCAAGCGTGTTTGTACCACAGCCAGAATTGCAATAGGTACCACCTGAAGGAAACGCTAATGAAATGTCGCTAATGTTCAAAGGATTTGACCCATTTTCAATTAGAACAAGTTCATCTAGTCCTTCTTGAGAAGAACAGGCATCAGCAAGTAACGAGCGGATCTGTGGTGTGCTGCAATTGTTGAGTGTCGTAAAGTTATAGGTCAATGGTGATGTGTTGTACGATTCATCACAATTGGAACTTGTCATATTGTATTCAAAAACAGCAACGTAGTAAGTGGTATTGGCTGTTAAACCTGTTACAGTGAAATTTGAAGTAGTTCCATTGAAAACAACAAATTGTCCAGCACCGATGGTAGATCCAGATCCAAAGGTTGTATTCGATGAATAAGAAGTGGCATTAACTGGAATTCCTGTGATTGGAGAGGTACCCATAACAACTAAATGGTTCGAGCCGTTTCCTGCTGTAAAAGTGAGTCCTGCCGAAGTACAAAACGGATTAGCGCTGCCATTTGATGAAAGAGCAGTAGGTGCTGGCCCGACCACGCAAGGAACAGATAAGGTTCCTACAAGTCGGATGTCGTCAACGGTCCAGCGTTCACCGGCCGAGTTATTCAATAATCTCAAACGAATTGCAGCACTTGTACATGAATTTGGAAGATCGACTCGAACAGTGGAATACCCGTCGGTTGTTCTTGCTCCACCACCTGCAGGCTGAAATGCAACTGCTGTTCCATCACCATCGTAAGTTGTTGCGGCAACGCCTGTTCCGGTTGTATAATGCCAAAATGCATTGGAATTGCCATCCACACGAACCTCTGAAGTGAAAGGACCACCGTCTATAGATATTTCGACCAACACGTTATCAGCACCGTCTGCTCCATTTCCAGTACTTGCTATTGACCAAGAAGCCAACCTAAAATCAAAGAATTTACTGGTGTAAGAGCCAAGTCCGGAAACAGTTCCACTCGTAAAAGTACCTGTGGTATTCGTTGCGCTGTATGCTGTGGTCGCCGAGGTGAAAAAACTACTGGATGCTGGACGATCGCCGGCTGCTGAACTACCTGTAACGTTAGCTCCTCCTGTTGTCGCGAAACCAAGAGCAGGTGTTCCACCATCAAAGTTTTGAATAGCAATCACCGTTTGACTGTAAGAATTCAAGTAGATCAAATAAGTCAGGGCAACCGTGAAAATGTGTTTCATGTTAGCAGTAATTTCGAATCAAAAGTACTTGACTTTCAGGAGGTAATATGTTAAGTCAAAATCAAGTTTTAAACAGGTTTAGACCTAAATCGTTTTGGTAACAACTTAAATCGTTTTAGTTGTTGATAAATAGAAACGATATTTTTTTTGGGACACAAAAAAAGGGTGCAACAGCACCCTTTCTTTAAAATAATATCAGCGGAATATTAACCACGTTTGCTGATTTCAACATAATCGCGAGTTACAGCACCTGTATAGATCTGACGTGGACGACCGATTGGTTCTCCCATTTCTGTCATTTCTTTCCATTGTGCGATCCATCCTGGTAGACGTCCCAAAGCAAACATTACCGTAAACATTTCAGTTGGGATACCCAATGCTTTGTAAATGATACCTGAATAAAAATCTACGTTAGGATATAAGTTTCTAGCTTTGAAATATTCGTCTTCCAAAGCATATTTCTCTAGTTTCTTCGCGATGTCAAGCAATGGGTCATTGATATTCAATTTCTCCAATACATCGTCGCATGCTTTTTTAATGATCGTTGCACGTGGATCGAAGTTTTTGTAAACGCGGTGACCGAATCCCATCAAACGGAACGGATCGTCCTTGTCTTTTGCTTTCAACACCCACTTATCCACATCACCACCGTCGTTATGGATCTTTTCAAGCATTTCGATCACAGCCTGGTTTGCTCCACCGTGCAATGGTCCCCAAAGTGCTGAAATACCTGCTGAGATCGTTGCGTACAAATTCGCTTGAGAAGAACCTACGATTCGTACAGTTGATGTCGAACAGTTCTGTTCGTGATCAGCATGCAAGATCAATAGCTTGTTCAAAGCGTCTACTACAACTGGGTCAACATGATAATCTTCAGTTGGCATTGCAAACATCATGTGCAAGAAGTTCTTACAATAGTCGTAATCATTCTTAGGATACATGAAAGGATGGCGCATAGCATTCTTGTATGACCAAGCAGCCAATGTTGGCAATTTCGCTAACAAGCGAAGTATTGTTAAGTTTTTCTTTTCAGGACTTCTATTTGGATCCAACGATTCAGGGTAGAACGTTGAAAGTGAACATACCATTGCCGACAAAACTCCCATAGGATGAGCCTGTGCAGGGTAGGCCTCGAAGAACTGTTTCATGTCTTCGTGTACCAAGGTATGTTTCGTAATGTTTGATCTGAAATCATCCAACTGAGATTGTGTTGGCAATTCACCATAGATCAATAGATATGCGACTTCTAAAAATGACGCTTTTTCAGCTAATTGCTCGATTGGATATCCACGGTAACGCAAAATTCCCTCTTCACCGTCCAAAAACGTAATTCCACTTGTAGTAGCACCGGTGTTTTTGTAACCTGAGTCAAGTGTAATATAACCTGTTACTTGACGCAGTTTGGTAATGTCAATTGCTTTTTCGTTTTCCGTTCCTTCGACTACCGGGAATTCATATACTTTCCCTTCCAATTCAATTTTCGCAATTTCGCTCATGTGGCTGTGTGTTTAAAGCTTTTTTTTTATCGTCGCCTAAAATTACTAAAGAAATGAATAAACGCTACCTCAGTAGAGTATTTTTTTTGATTTCTAATTAACTACATTGAAAATCAACGTTTTAAATAATTATTGGTGTTGATTTTTTTTCCTTACACTGGTTTACAGGTTTTTCAGGGTGTAATCCAACATCATATTAAACAAATGGTTTCTTGTGTTTCCACCGTAGATTCCGTGATTCTTGTTCGGATAGATGAACATGTCGAATTGTTTGTTTGCCTTAACCAATGCGGTGATCAATTCCATGGTGTTCTGATAATGTACGTTGTCATCTGCTGAACCGTGAATCAACAAGAAATTACCTTTTAGCTTGCTCACATGATTTACCGGCGAATTGTCATCATATCCGCTGGCGTTTTCCTGAGGAAGTTGCATGTAACGCTCTGTGTAGATGTTGTCGTAGTATCTCCAGTTTGTTACCGGCGCAACAGAAATTCCGGTTTTAAACACCTCTGCACCTTTGGTCATTGCTAGGGCAGTCATGAATCCACCATAACTCCATCCTTGAATACCAATGCGATCTTTGTCTACGTAATTCCAGGTTTGAACATGTTTTGCAACTGCAATAAGATCTTCGGTTTCTAATTTTCCAAGCTGCTTGTAGGTGCTTTTCTTGAAGGCCTCGCCTCGATACATCGTTCCGCGCGGATCAACGGAGATTACGATGTATCCTTTTTGACAAAGTAATTGGTGATACATGTAGTTCATTCCTTCAAATTCATCCGAAACGGTATTTGACCCTGGTCCACAGTAGATCGTAAAGTAAACTGGGTATTTTTTAGCAGGATCAAATCCTACCGGTTTCATGATCCATGCATTCAAATTGCCATCTACTCCCGGAACTTGTATGAATTCTTTTTGACTGAGCTTCATAGCGCTCAATTGCTGTTTTAGTCCGGTATTGTCCTCTAAAAGTTTAAGTTCTTTTCCTTGGCGATCACAAAGCGAGTATGTTTCTGGTTGATTGGCATAAGAAGAGGTGCGCACAAAATAATTGAATCCTTGTGTAAATTCTGCATAGTGCGTACCTGTTAATGGTGAAAGGGCGACTTGATTAGTGCCGTTTAAGCCAATGCTGTAAAGTGTTCTGTAAATAGCTCCATTTTGCGCTGAGGCATAATATACCGTGTTCGTTTTTTCGTGAATTCCGTAAAGTTCGATGACGTCCCAAGAACCACTTGTTATTGCTTTTTGAGTACCATCGAAGAACAATTGATACAAGTGATTGTAACCGCTTGCCTCAGAAGTCCGAATGAGTGATTTTCCATCCTTGAGAACCAAAAGGTTGTTGTCGATCTCCACAAAAGTTTCGTTCTTTTCATTGAAGAAAACTGTAGAGCTTGGATTAGCTGGGTTTTTAACAAGGTGATATTTTAAGTCGTTTTGATGGCGGTTTAATGTGAGAACGATCAATTCGTTTGATACCGGAGACCACTGAAATCTTGGGATGTACTCATATTTTCCAAGGTCTAACTGTGACTTTTTGTTGCTTTCAACATCTACGATGTGCATGGTGACCTTTGAATTGTCTTCGCCTGCTTTCGGGTATTTAAAGGTGTACTGATCAGGATAAAGGCTGCCATACATGGCCATTTGGAACTGCTTTACTTGCGACTCATCGAAGCGAAGAAAAGCAATGTATTTGGAATCGGGAGACCAACCAAATCCTTGTGTAATTGCGAATTCTTCTTCGTATACCCAATCAGTTGTTCCATTAATGATCTCGTTTATCTTTCCATCTGATGTGATAGCTGTGTTATTTCCGGATGCAATGTCAAACACATACAGGTTGTTATCCGAAACATAAGCGAGTTTCTTTTCATCAGGAGAAAGAGTAGGTAAAGTTTGAGGTGATTTCGCCGGAATGGCTATCACTTTTTTTGTTTTGAGATCATACAAATAAATCTGTGCGGAATAACTACGGCGATAAATTGGGGTCATGTTATTCATGATGATGGCTATATTCCCGGATTTACTTAAGGAAACTTCTTCGATATCAACCTGTTTTCCGTTGTAAGTAATAGCACTTAGATTGATCAATTCGGTTCCTTTACCATTCAACTTTTTGAAAGTGAATTTTTGAAGGGATTGCTGTCCGTCCACTTCAACAATTTTTGTGAAGCTTTCTCCATCTGGTAAGGAATTGAATCCGTCAATGCGTTTGGAGACAAACTCGTAGTTTTTCCAGATTCTTTCAACTGTTAAATCTTGTGCAATTGCAATTTGTACAATGCATACAGCTACTAAAAGGTTAATGAATTTCATGTGTGATCTGTTTGGAACAAATTTAATGAAAAAGCCAAGCTATGATTTGTTTGATTTTTCACTTCGTGTTAGAAATGATTTGCAAGTGGGTAACAAAATCGATTTTGTACTGTTTACAAGGATGTTAAAGTGAAAAACCTTCTAAGATTGTTAACAATTCTGTAATAGATTTCGCTTGAAATTGTCGTACATTTGTCACAAGTTTTTTCATGTTCTCCTTGATGCTGATTTTTTTCAGACTGAAACCATGAAAGAATAAAACAAGAAGACTGATGAAATAAGAGTTATGTTAATCCTTCCGAACAGCGCATTTTTCGCTAGAAAATTGTTTGCTGCTTGTCAACGTGACAAGAGGGGGCTTTCATTAGTTGTTACAGTTGTATCCCTTTATTTAATTATAACCCTTTTAGTATGAAAAAAGCGTTACTTGCATTCGGAATGTTGGCTTCATTTGCTTACGGCCAGGATTGTTCCAAAATTTTTATCTCAGAGTATGTTGAAGGATGGTCTACCAACAAGGCTTTAGAGATTTACAACCCTACAAATTCACCTATTAACTTGAGTGAGTATTTTGTAGCGCGTTATTCTAATGGTTCGGCTACTGCAACTGTTGCGAATTCAGTTCAATTGTCAGGTACCGTTGGTCCAAAAGATGTTTTTGTAGCGGTATTAGAGAAGTTAGATCCAAACGGTGTGGATCAGGAGGCGCCAATTTGGGATTCGCTTCAAGCTCGTGCTGATGGTTATTTTAGTCCGGTTTATGCAACATCTAATGCATTCTACTGGAACGGGAACGATGCCGTGATGTTGGCAAAGGGAAATCTATCTGGCTTGTCTTCAACTACAGTTATCAGCACAGCGAATGTTCCTGGTTTCCAGATCATAGATGTGTTTGGGAAGATTGGAGAAAATCCTGCAAATGAAACAGGATCTACTGCCAATAACGACGGTGGTTGGGCGACGTCTTTTCCTTATAATACAGGTGTTGGTGTATTGGTAACAATCGACCATTCGTTGATTCGTAAATCAACTGTATTGAAAGGTGTAACTGCGAATCCATCTTTCTTCAATCCGCTTGGCGAATACGATTCAATTCCTGCGGTTACTTACTTGGTTGATGGTAACGGAGATACCCTTGTTGGAGGTGGTGGTAGCCCAATCCTATTTGGTAATTGGTTCTCGTTGGGTACACATGATTGTGATTGCAATACTTTGTCAACAAACACAATGGAGCAAGAGGAATTAGTGGTATACCCTAACCCTGCCACAGAAGGAGTGGTTTATGTGAAAGGTGCTTCCAATGTAAAAGAAATCTTAGTAGTGAATGCATTGGGTCAAACAGTTGGTAAATTCAACAACAATGCAAATGCAACTATGACGCTTCGTCTTGGGCAAGATAAAGGTGTTTACATTCTTCGTTTTACACAGGCTGATGGCTCTGTAGTTTCAAAACGAGTTGTAGTAAAATAATAGATAACATAAATGAGAGGTCAGGGTATTCTGGCCTCTTTTTTTTTGATTTGAGATGAAAAACTGGTTATTGCTGTTCCTTTTGTTTCCTTTGTTTGCTGGAGCTCAGCAAGCAAAAGTTTCTGGAACGGTCAAAGATAAGTTGAACGAAGAGGCTGTGATAGGTTGCTTCGTGAGTCTGGGTGTAAATAGAGCGGTTTCAGACGATGATGGTAATTTCGTGTTCGAGAACGTACCTTACGGTAAGTATAAGTTACAAATTGCATCTTCTGAGTTTGATACCTTAGTAATGGATGTGGTTGTAGATAAGCCTGAAGTGAATATTCAGCCACGTTTGGGCGGTTCAACGGAGATAGAAGAGATCAAGGTAATTGCGAATATTGCTTTAGACCGAAAAACGCCTATTGCATTGACCAAGATCGATGCGACGAAGATCAGTGAAGAATTAGGTTCGCGTGATCTGCCTATGCTACTAAATGCTACGCCTGGTGTTTATGCAACACAAACTGGTGGAGGGGATGGTGATGCTCGCATTACCGTGCGTGGATTTGATCAACGAAATGTCGGTGTTTTGATTGATGGTGTTCCTGTAAACGATATGGAAAATGGCGCGGTATACTGGTCGAACTGGTTCGGATTGGATGCTATTACTAACCAAATTCAGGTGCAACGCGGATTGGGAGCTACCAAACTTTCTATGCCGTCAGTAGGTGGATCTTTAAATATTGTTACTTCAGGTATTGGAGGTAGAAAAGGGATTACTTTCAAACAAGAATATGCAACCGGAGATTTCTTTCGTACATCTTTGACGTATAATTCTGGACTTACTAAAAAGGGGTGGGGAGTTACTTTTTCAGGTTCTTACAAACAAGGTAATGGATGGGTTTATGGTACAAATACCATGGGTGCATTCTACTATTTGAAAGTTCAGAAAAAACTTGATAAGCATTTGATCTCCTTTTCGGCATTCGGAGCACCTCAACGCCATGGCCAGCGTTCGTTCAATCAGCGCATTCAATACTGGGATGCTCAATATGCGACAGACATGGGGTTGACCATTGATTCAGCTCAAATCTATGATCGCGGTGTGCGATTCAATCAACATTGGGGATACATTACACGCGATGGTAGAAAAGAGGTTATGAATGAGCGCTTGAACTATTATCACAAACCTCAGTTGACCTTGAAGGATTTCTGGACAGTGAATAAAAAATTGTCTATTTCCAATATCGCTTATATGTCAATTGGTCGAGGAGGAGGAACACGTTTGGCCAATTCAGCAGCCACAATCTACGATTCTACAGGTATTATCGATTGGGATGCGATCGTGAATACAAATCAAGTTGACCAATTGTTTGGTGGACCTAACATTGATCCAGCATATTCGAGCACCGAATTAAAGTCAACCCAAGTTTTGATCTCAAGTGTTAACAATCACTTTTGGGTAGGGTATTTGGGACAGTTCCAGTACGAATTGAATAAACAATGGACCTTCAACGGTGGAATTGATTATAGATACTACAAGGGACAACACTACCAGGAAATAACCGATCTGTTGGGCGGTGATTATTACGTGAATACTGCCAACGCGAATAGCGGCACGGCAATGATGCGTAAAGGTGATAAAGTAGCATTGAACAGCTACAATAAAGATCGCGACGGGTTGGTTCAGTGGGGTGGTATTTTCGGTTCTGCGGAATATAGCAATGAGCGTTGGTCAACATTTATCAATGTTTCCGGTGTGATCAATGCTTATAAAGGAATTGATTATTTCGAGAAAAAAGTATTGGATCTTGGAGACACGGTGTTGCGCATTGGAGCGAATGACACAATTGATTACAACGGACAAACATATACCGCATCCAGCAGTGGTTTGGAATACTTACAAACGAATTGGAAGAGCATTCCGGGAGCAACGATCAAGGCAGGAGCTAATTATACCTTGAACGAGGAAATGAACGTGTTCATGAACCTTGGATACCTTTCTCGTACACCTCAATTCAGCAACGTAATCGACAATAATACGAATACGTTCTTTAAAGAGATCGTAAATGAGGTTATTCAGGCCGTAGAGCTGGGATATACATTCTCGAATAAAAAGATCGGTGTGAATGTAAACGGATATTTTACCAATTGGAAGAATAAACCGTTCCCATTTGGGGTTTCGATTCCCGATCCAAATGACCCGACGGCTAATATTTATTTGAATATTAATGGAATGGACGCGGTTCATATGGGAGGAGAAGTTGACCTAGCTTACAAGATTTCCAAAAAGATCTCGGCTGAGTTTATGTTCTCTTACGGAGATTGGAAATGGAATTCAAGTGAAAGTTTCTATGTTCCGGAATATGATTTTACCTTCTCGTTTGATGCAAAAGGAGTGCATGTAGGTGATGCGGCCCAAACTATGATGAATGCAAGTTTGCGTTTCGAACCAATCGAGAAATTATTCATCAAGTTGCAATACCAATACTTTGATCGCTATTATTCCAACTTCAACCCTTTCTATTTGCAGGGTGAATCGGGTGGTAGAGATTCTTGGAAGATTCCTGGATATGGTTTATTGAATGCCTTTGCAGGATATTCATTCAAAGTGAAGAAAGTAAATATGTTGTTGAATGGATCGATCACAAACATGTTGAATAGTAAATTCATTGCTGACGGCAGTAATAACTTCTATGGAAACGGATTCGATGCAAATTCAGCAAGTGTGATGTTTGGTCAGGGATTCCGCTTCAATGTTTCATTGGGAATCCAGTTTTAAAATTAAAATACAAGAACTATGAATAAAAGAGTATTGGTTGGACTTTTCGGTTTGTTTGCCGCATTTCAGACTTCAGCACAAGCTGATATTGCAGAGGCGCGCAATTACGCGATTGGTCAGACTGTAACAATTCGAGGAGTTGTTACAAATGGAAGTGAACTAGGAACCATTCGTTATGTTCAAGATGGAACGGCGGCGCTTCCCGCATTTGGTAGCATCTTGAATAGTGTTTTGCGAGGAGACTCTATTGAAGTAACCGGAGTATTGTACGATTACAACGGATTATTGGAAATTTCTCCGACCAATTCATTTACTGATTTGGGTGTTGGTACCTTGCCTGCTGCACAGTCCGTCCCAATTCCGGCGATCGGTGAGTCATTGGAAGCACAGTTGTTGCGTCTTGATAATGTTACTTTTACAACAACCGGAACATTCGCTGCAAATACCAATTATGATGTGACAGACGGAACGAATACTTTCCAGATTCGCATTTCAACTGGATCAAATTTGGTTGGTCAAGCAATTCCTTCTGGTCCTAGAAGTGTTACAGGAGTTTTAGGACAATTCAATGCTAATTACCAATTATTGCCGCGTGATCAAAATGATATCGTTGCTTACGTTGCTCCATTACGTGAGATCAACGTTACGATTGGAGGTACAACTTATTTGACTGGATCGCAATATGTGGTAGGAACGAATGGCGTAAGTACTATTACAGTTCAAAACCTTGGAACAGGAAACTTGACTGTAAGTGGAGCTTCTTTTTCTGGTACGAATTCAGGTGATTTCTCTACTCCTTTCGGAGGGCAAGTTATCGGTGGAGGAAGCACGGCAGCTATCAATGTTCAGTTTACTCCTGGAGGAAATGGATCACGTTTGGCTACACTGACCATTGCATCCGATGACGCAGATGAGGCGTCTTACGTAATCAATTTGTATGGTATCGGTCCAAATGGAAGTGCAACAGAACCTGCTGCAAACCCAACGAATTTGACATTCCCAAATATAAAAGCATACACGTTCAATGGAGTTTACACTCCAAGTGCAACAGCTGAAAATTATTTGGTTGTTTGGTCAACAACCGGACCAATCAGTGGAGCTCCAATTGATGGAATGACTTATCAGCGTGGTGATGTTATCGGAAATGGAAAGATTGCTTACATCGGACCTGGAAGTTCATTCACACCACGTCACGTAATTGCAAATACAACTTATTATGTTGCCGTTTTTGCCTTCAATGGTCCTACTGGGTTTGAGAATTACAAAACTACTGGTGCTTTGACTGGAAGTGTTACTTCTCAAGGAGAACAAATTGGAAATTACTACACAGGAATTGTTGGAACAAATTCAACATTGTTGGCTGATTTGACAGCATTGATCAATCCGCATACAGTGATTTCTTATGGAAACTACAAGCCAACTCTTATGAATCAATTTGAGATCCGCGACACGACACTTGGACGTTCGTTTGTAGTTTGTGCTTACACAGGGGAGCGCAAAGTGTTCAATGATCCGTTTGACTGGACAGCAGTTGGTTATTCACGTGAGCACTCTTACTGTCACTCTTGGATGCCTTCTTGGCCAGCTGATGGTACACCAGCAAAACCGGAATACTCCGATCAACACAACTTGTATCCTACAAACTTGAATCAAGCAAACTCACCGCGTAGTAATTTGCCGATGAATGAGATCACAGGAAGTGTGGTGTTTAATTACTTAGGAGGATCTGTTGGTTACAATGGCGCACAGTTGGTTTACGAACCACGTGACGAACAAAAAGGAAATGCAGCACGTGCTATGTTCTATATGGTTGCGGCATACAATGGAATCAATGGTGATAACTGGGGATTGGGAACTAACCAGCCTCAAGATATTTTGAAACAATGGCACTTTGCAGATTTGCCAGATAATTACGAGATCGCTCGTAACGAGTACATCTACAGCGTTCAGGGGAACCGTAACCCATTTGTTGATAGCGTAGATTACGTGTGTTATATCGATTTCAATGCAGCTGCTTATGATGCAACAGGTTGTGAACTTACTGTAGAAGAAAATTTGGAGAAAAACTTCAGTGTTTTCCCTGTTCCAACTACTGATAAGTTGTACTTGCAGGTGAATGGACAAGAGATCTTGGAGTATACGATTGTAGATATTACTGGTAAGGTAATTCAAGAAGAAACTAGCTTAAAGGCTCCGGTTGTTACACTTTCTACAAACGGTTTTGCGAAAGGCACCTACAATGTTATTGTGAAAACAAATTCAGGTAAAGTAAATCGTTCGTTCATTGTTGAATAACATGTTGCAGAAATTAATAGTTTTTGGATTAGGAGCAGGCTTGATGGCCTGCTCTTCTTCATTGCATCAGGTTACACCCGTTGTTTCGACATCAATCAATTCCGATTTGGGATCCGATGTTACGATGGATTCATTGATAGCTCCATATTCCCGAGCACTTTCTGCAGAGATGAATGTAATTCTCGGTAAATCAGGATCTGATCTAACCGTTGGAAGACCATCAAGTAGTTTAGGGAATTGGACGACGGATGCGTTATTGCAATTTGCAAAGGATTCCCTGCAATTAAAAGACTTACCGGTAATTGTATTAATTAACACTGGGGGACTCAGAGCGAGTTTATCTAAAGGTGACATTACCGTTGGAGACATTTACAAACTGATGCCTTTTGACAATACATTGGTTATCCTAAAATGTAAACGCACTATCTTAAATGAGGTTCAAGCTTATTTATTCAAAACGGGAGGTGAACCAATTTCAGGAATGATCATCAATCGTGGGGTGTTGTCATTGGTCCCAATGAATGAAAGCGAAGAGATTTACATCGTTACGAGTGATTTTTTGGCAAACGGAGGAGACAAGATGGATTTTCTCAAGCAAGCAACAGAAACACGTTTAACGGGAATTCTGATGCGCGACATTTTTATGAATGCTGTTAAAAAACAGCAAATTTTGATCGGTTCTACTGAAGAACGAATAACTTGGTAGTATGAAACGCAGAAATTTTCTTCAACAAACAGGAGTAGTGGCTGCAGCTGCACTTGTTTCTCCATCTTTGATTAGTTTGAAGAAGCAGCCCATCAAATTGGTCATTCTGCATACAAACGACACGCATTCTAATATTGATCCATTTCCGAAGAATCATTCGAAATTCCCGGATAAGGGAGGCGTTTCCAGAAGAGCCAAGTTGGTGCAGACGATTCGCGAGCAAGAGGATCATGTTTTGTTACTTGATGCGGGAGATGTTTTCCAAGGTACGCCTTATTTCAACAAATTCAAGGGAGTACTTGAAATGAAGGTGATGCAAGAAATGGGCTATGACGCAATGACACTTGGTAATCATGATTTCGATATAGGTATTGAAGGATTTGTCAATGCGAAAAAACACGCGACATTTCCAATCGTGAATTGCAATTATAATTTAGATCAAACTTTGCTTAAAGATCAAGTTTCTACATCCATTATACTCAAAAAGGCTGGACGTAAAATTGGAATTACTGGTGTTGGTATCGATTTAAATGGCTTGGTGGCAGATTCTCAAACGAAAGGGCTAGTTTACAACGATCCTATTGCGGCCGTCCAACGTGAAGTGGATGTCTTGCGAAAAAAAGGATGTGATTTGGTCATTTGTTTATCCCACCTGGGATATGAATATGCCAATGACAAGGTTTCAGATCACGTTCTGGCTGAAAATACTTCCGGAATTGATATTATTATTGGGGGGCACACACATACCTTTTTAGAAAAAGGAGTCGTGATTCAGAATAAGGAAAGTAAGTCTGTTGTTATCAATCAAGTTGGTTACGGAGGTTTGCAATTGGGAAGAATAGAAGTGGAGTTTGATGGCGGTGATATCCATGTAGCTGCTTTAGCTCCTATGGAAATTCAGGAGATTGCTTGATAATCGAAAGAACATTACAAAAAAAAGCCCGCTCTCAAATGAGGCGGGCTTTTTTTAATATGCTTTTATTACAAGTGGATCACTGCTCCATACGCCGCTGCTGCAGCTTCCATAACTGCTTCTGACATGGTAGGGTGCGGGTGAACCGTTTTGATCAATTCTTCACCGGTTACTTCCAATTTACGGATAGCAACGATCTCTGCGATCATTTCAGTAACATTGGCACCGATCATGTGACCACCTAATAATTCACCGTATTTCGCATCAAAGATCAACTTAACAAATCCATCTTTCGCTCCGGCTGCTGATGCTTTTCCAGAGGCAGAAAATGGGAATTTTCCTACTTTGATCTCAATTCCAGCTTCTTTTGCGGCTTTTTCAGTCATACCAACTGACGCAACTTCTGGTGAACAATAAGTACATCCAGGGATGTTGTTATAATCCAACGGTTCCGGGTGATGCCCAGCGATTTTCTCAACACAGATGATTCCTTCTGCAGAAGCTACGTGAGCCAAAGCAGGAGTAGGAATAACGTCACCAATCGCAAAATATCCAGGGATATTTGTTTGGTAGTAGTCATTCACCAAGATTCTTCCTTTGTCTGTAACAATTCCTAATTCTTCCAAGCCGATGTTTTCGATATTTGCTTGAATACCAACTGCAGATAGAACAACGTCACACTCGATCTTTTCTTCACCTTTTGCAGTTTTAACGGTAACAACACAACCTTTACCTGAAGTATCAACAGATTCAACAGACGCTCCAGTCATGATGTTTACACCAGCTTTTTTGAATGACTTCTCCAATTGTTTTGATACTTCTTCATCCTCAATCGGAACGATGTTTGGCAAATATTCAACGACGGTAACATCTGTTCCAATCGCATTGTAGAAATAAGCGAATTCAACACCGATAGCTCCTGAACCAACAACAACCATTTTCTTAGGTTGTGTTTTCAAGGTCATAGCCTCGCGATATCCGATGATCTTTGTTCCGTCTTGCGGTAAATTTGGCAATTGACGTGAACGAGCACCTGTTGCAATGATGATTCCTTTGTCTGCAGTGTATTCTGTTACAGTTCCGTCTTCAGCCGTTACTGCGAGCTTTTTACCAGCTTTTAGTGTTCCGAAACCTTTGATCACATCGATCTTATTTTTCTTCATCAAGAACTGGATACCATTGCTCATTCCGGATGCAACACCACGAGAACGTTCAACCATTCCAGTGAAATCGACTTTTGCATCCTTCACAGAAATACCGTAGTCTGCAGCGTGAGTCAAGTATTCAAAAACGTTAGCACTTTTCAATAAAGCTTTTGTCGGAATACATCCCCAGTTCAAGCAGATTCCACCCAATGCATCGCGTTCAACAATAGCGGTTTTCAATCCTAATTGAGAAGCACGGATCGCTGTTACATAACCTCCAGGTCCACTTCCCAATACAATGATATCGTAGCTCATATGTGTCTTTTTTTTCTGATATAGTCACGAAAGTAATCAATTCCGTATAAATGAGCATCAATCTGGGCGCAAATCCTTTTACGGTAGATGGTTTCTGAAGGGTTTGTTATTTTTGGAGTATAAAATGAATCGTATGACACATTATCATATTTCCATTGCCCACCCACATCAACAGTTTATAAAATTTCGTGTTTTGTTTTCAGGCTTGCCGGAGAATGCGCTTATACACCTTCCGGTGTGGCGTCCGGGTAGATATGAATTGGGGAATTTCGCCAAAAATGTGCGGAATTTTTCGGTCAATGATTCAGATGGTGCAGCCATTCCATTCGAAAAGACGGCGCTTTCTACTTGGTCTTTAAAGAACAAAGAACACCAAGTTGTAGAGGTTAGTTACGAGTATTTTGCTGCGGAATTGAATGCCGGTTCGAGTTATTTAAATGCGGAACAACTGTATGTGAATCCCGTGAATTGTTTCGTGTATTGCGATCAAAACAGCGACCGTGAACACTTGATTTCATTGGAGATTCCTGAAGATTGGATTATCGCCTCTTCTTTGAAACAAGAGAGTCGTGTTTTGAAGGCTGCAGATTTCCACGAATTAGCCGATTCGCCCTTCATTTGTGCGAAACATTTGGTGCATGGGGAATATACGGTTCAAAATACCAGGTTCCATTTATGGTTCAATGGATACCAGCATGTTCCGTGGGATAAATTGATTAAAGATTTTCGGGCTTTCACAAATTCACAAATTGAAAAGTTCGGGAGTTTTCCGGTAGATGAGTACCATTTTTTGTTTCAAATTCTGCCCTATAAAGCTTATCACGGAGTAGAACACCTTAAATCGACAGTCATTGCCTTAGGACCTACATTCGATGTTTTTGAATCTTTGTATACCGAATTACTAGGTGTTAGTTCCCATGAATTGTATCATACCTGGAATGTTAAAACCATCAGACCAATTGAAATGTTCCCTTACAATTACCAAAAGGAAAATTTATCGCGATTGGGATATCTATGTGAAGGTGTTACAACTTACATGGGTGACTTATTCTTGCTAAAGAGTGGTGTTTTCAGTTTGGAGCAGTATTTAAAAGAACTCAGCGTTCAATTTCAAAAGCACTTGGACAATCCAGGACGTATGAATTACTCTGTTGCGAATTCGTCTTTTGATACGTGGTTAGATGGCTATGTTCCTGGTATTCCTGGTAGAAAAGTGTCCATTTATACAGAGGGATGTTTACTGGCTCTGGCAACCGATATTTTATTACTGAAGAATTCTTTGGGCAAGACAGGTTTAGATACGGTTATGCGCAAGTTGTATGAAGATGTTGCACAACGGGGGAAAGGTATTGATGAAAATACGTATTGGAACTATTTACAAACATTTGGGGGAGATGAAGTGAAGCAGTTGAAGGAACTTTATTTTTACGGTACCAACGATTACACTAGCCTATTGCAAGGAGTTTTAGATTTGGTTGGTTTAAAATTAGAAGTTGTTCCGTCAGCTCGTATTTCTGCTTCATTGATTGGAATAAAATACATTCCAAATGGTGCGAATGCTATTGTTAAAAATATATTTCCACAAAGTCCTGCAGATCTATCCGGATTGATGTTGGAAGATGAGATAATCGCTATCAACAGCTTACTCCTAGGAGGGGAATTGGACAAGTGGATAACCTATTTCAAAGAAGATAAGATTGTTCTTACAGTTCAACGTTCGGGTAAGTTAGTGCAAGTTGATCTGAACATTGGAGCTTCCCCACTCGGATATAAAGAATACAGGGTTAAGAAACTTGAGCAGCTAAACGAGAAACAAAAATTGTTATTTGATCAATGGATACAATAAAAAAAAGGGCCCAGGCCCTTTTTTTTATTTGAGTAACGTGACGTGTCCGCGTTGGGTTAGCTTTTTATCGCTTTCGGTCACTTTAAATTGTATCACCCAGGTATAAACACCTTCTTTAACGGTTCCATCCAAATACGTTCCATGCCATCCTTGCGTTACGTCATGAGATTCAAAAATGATCTCACCCCATCTGTCGAAAATGAGTAAGGTGTAACTTTGGGGATCGAATCCAGAATAGAATACCGGTTCGAACATATTATTGTGTTCATCACCATCAGGTGTAAATGAATTCGGTACATAGAAAATAAGTTGATCATTTACAACTACTGTCATGTATGTTGTATCCGGACAACCAAATTGATTTGTTGCTGCCAGCATAATAGTATATGATCCAGGTTCAGCGACATACGTATGTGTAGGGTTCACTTCGCTACTTCCAGTTCCATCACCAAAATCCCATGAATATACAGTCGCATTGGTAGAATTGTTAAAGAAGTTAAAGGAAGGATCAATTACCGTATGCGTTGCATTATCCGTAGTAAAGTTTGCATCAGCATATGGATTTACACAGATGTAATTCGGTAAGGTCGTTGTGTTGACACATCCTGCTGTCGATGTAGATGTTAAGGTGATATCATAACATCCTACAGCATTGAAGGTATGAGAAACGCTACCTGTTTGACTAGAAGTGTTTCCATCTCCAAAGTCCCAAACAACTGAATTACTTGCGGGTAAAGATTGATCTGTAAATGTAGCAGTGAACGGTTCACAGCCACTTAGGATCGGAGCCGATAAGTTAACCACTGGCAGTGGATTTACTACGATTGTTGTAGTTGCAGGAAGCGCACAGGGAGCATTTACGGTATATGTAATCGCATGAGATCCAGCGCCAGCAACAGTTGGTGCAAACTGACCGGATGCAGGGTTTACAATCCCTGTTCCAGACCATGTTCCACCCGGAAGCGAGGCTACGAGTTGTTCGTCATTGTCTGAGCTGCAATATGGTCCAACTTGGGTGATATTTGGTGCTACCATTGGATTGATCACTAAGGTCGTGCTTGCTGTCCCAATACATCCAGCAGCATCAACAGTTACATTGTAAATGCCTCCGTTCGTTGTTGCGACAGCCGTGATTGAAGGGTTTTGGATCGATGAAGTAAACAGATCTGGTCCTGTCCAGCTATATGTTGCTCCTGGTAACCCTGTGCTGGATAGATTTAGCGTTTCACCCGGACATAATGGACCGTTGTTTTGAACAACAGGGACTGGTACGGGATTTACCGCAATCGTGAAGTTGATCGGACTTCCAACACAGGTTCCCAAAGAAGGAGTAACCGTTATTGTACCTGAACTAGCGGTAGTAGTTGGGTTAGTTGTTGTAAATGTAGGAAGATTTCCATTGCCACTCGCAACTAAACCAATAGCAGTATTTGAATTGGTCCAATCGAAAGAAACTCCCGGAGTAGTACTTGTAAAAGTAATACTGTTCACCGTTGTGTTATCACATTGTGTAACGTTACTCACAGGATCAGCAACAGGCAGTTGGTTAACCGTGATATCGAAAGTAACTGGTGCGGAAGTACAGCCATTTTCTGATGCTGTTGCACTTACAGTGCCGGTAATCGCTGAAAGTGTATTATTCGTCATTACAAAGGCAGGAACGTTTACGGTGCCATTAGCTCCAAGTCCAATATTGGTATTCGAATTATTCCAACTTACGGTTGCGGAACTTGGTGTTACATTGAATGAAGTCACCGGAATAGCGGCACCTTCACAATCAACGATATCATTCATTACACCTATAACAGGTGTTGGGTTAATGGTAATGCTAAAGTTTACCGGTGTTCCAACGCATGTATTCAAAGTTGGTGTTACCGAAACAACTCCACTAATTGGTGTACTTCCGGTATTTGTCCCTTGAAATGCAGCGATATCTCCGTTTCCGGAAGCTGCCAATCCGATCCCGGTATTGGTATTCGTCCATGTAAAGGTTGCCCCGGCTGGAGTACTTATAAAAGCAGGAGGAGTAACCGTGCTCACACATTGAGTGATATTTGCCGGTACTGTTGCTATAGGAGTAGGATTTACGGTAATAGTATAATTGCCAGTATTGCCTACGCATCCGTTCAAAGTTGGTGTAACAGTAACGGTAGCAGTAACCGCACTTGATCCATTGTTCGTAGCAAGGAAAGCAGGTTGATTACCCGAACCACTTGCGGCCAAACCGATTGAAGTTGTATTGTTTGACCAAGTGAAAGAAGCACCAGCAGGGGTACTAGAGTAATTTGATGCACTTACATTCGCACCGTTACAAACGGTAATTGGTGTAATCGGATCGACAGTTGGTGTTGGAAAGATCCCAATCGTAAAGTTAGATGGTGTTCCTACACATCCCGCAACAGTAGGTGTTACTGTAATCGTACCGCTAATTGTGGAAGTGCCGTTATTCGCGCCGCTCGTGAATCCCGGGATATTTCCCGTACCTGAAGCGCCCAAACCGATTGCCGTATTTGAATTGGACCAAGCTACGGTTCCACCAACTGGGGAGGTGGTGAAGGATGAAGCTGGCACTGGTAAATTTGGACAATAGTTAGCATTTGCCGGAACGATTACAGTTGGTGAAGGAAGAATGCTGATGGTATAAGTTCCATTCGTTCCAACACAGCCATTTAAGGTAGGAGTAACAGTAATAGTACCATTAATAGTGGATGCTGTTGCATTTGTTCCTGTAAATGCTGGTTGATCACCTGAACCCGAACCACCAAGACCAATTGCTGTATTTGAGTTTGTCCAGGTAAATGTGGAACCAGCCGGAGTGCTCGCAAATGTTGTTGAGGGAATCGCAGTTCCGTTACATTGACTTATCGGTGAAATAGCATTCACTGTTGGTAATGGATTTACCGTAATCGTATACGTTACAGGAACCGCATTACATCCTGCAGCAGTTGCATTGAGTGTAATTGTGGAAGTAACGATTGTACTGCCAGCGTTTGTAGCTGTAAAAGAAGGAATAGTTCCTGTTCCACTTGCCCCAAGACCAATAGACGTGTTGTTGTTCGACCATGAAACCGTTGCTGATCCGGGTACAACTACAGGAGTGACAGAGCTGACTGTTTGATTATGACAAGCAGTTGCATTTGTAACTGGTGAAATTATTGGAGTAGGATTGATTGTAATGGTGAAATTTGATGGTATACCAATGCAACCATTTAGGGTGGGAGTAACAGCAATTGTTCCGGTGATGGGTGTGGACCCACCGTTTGTTCCAACGAAAGTGGCGATGTTGCCAGATCCGCTCGCACCCAAACCTATGGCAGTATTCGAGTTTGTCCATGTAAATGTAGAACCAGCAGGAGTACTCGTGAATGCAGCTGGTGAAACGTTTCCTCCACATTGCGCAATATTAGCCGGAACATTTGCTACCGGAGTTGGATTGACTGTAATTACATATGTATCCGTTACACCGATACAGCCATTTAATGTTGGTGTAACTACAATTGAACCAGTTAGTACTGTTGATCCTGCATTGGTAGCTGTAAAACTTGGCTGGTTTCCTGTTCCTGATGCACCTAATCCGATAGCCGTGTTCGAATTCGTCCAGCCAAAGGTAGCACCGGCAGGTGTACTCGTAAATGCTGTAGAAGCCACAGTCCCGTTATTACACGCTGTCAAATCAGGGTTAGCGTCAACAGACGGAGTAGGGAAGATGGAAATGGTGTAATTGACAGGTGTTCCCGTACAGCCGCTTACAGTAGGAGTGACGCTGATTGTGCCGGAAATAGTTGCTCCCGAGTTGTTGGCCGCTGCTGTAAATGCAGGCTGATTTCCTGTTCCTGAAACTCCTAAACCGATTGCAGTGTTTGAATTGTTCCATGCTGTTGTACCTCCTGCAGGGGTAGTTGTGAACGTACCCGCTGGAATCGCCGCTCCCGGACAATATGATGCAGCGGCAGGTACAGTTACAGTTGGTATTGGTCTAATAGTAATAGTGTAAGTAGAGGCAGTTCCAGTACAACCATTTAAAGTCGGGGTAACTGTAATTGTTGCTACAATATTGGTAGAGCCTGTATTGGTTGCTGTGAATGAAGGTTGATTTCCTGTCCCACTTGCACCCAATCCAATGGACGTGTTATTGTTAGACCAAGCAAACGTAGCACCAGCCGGAGTACTTGCAAAAGTCGTACTTGGAATTGTTGTGCCCGCACATTGTACTATGGGGGTAATTGCATTAACTGTTGGTCTTGGATTGACTGTAATCGTAAATGTTGTAGGGGCTCCTGTACAGCCAGCCAATGTAGGCGTTACAGAAATAGTACTTGTTATGGCCGAACTTGTTGCGTTTGTAGCCGTAAACGCAGGTAAATTTCCAGTGCCACTTGCACCCAATCCAATAGCTGTGTTGTTATTTGTCCAAGCAAATGTGGCTCCTGCCGGAGTACTGCTAAATGCTGTTGATGGTACGGCAACTCCAGGGCAATGAGTTTGGTTTGGAATAGCATTGACAACTGGCGCCACCACGTTAACTGCTGAGTTGGCTGAACTTACACAACTCGTACCACCAAAAGAAGTAGTTGCAGTTAATGTAAATGTTGTTGTTCCATTAGGAAGGCCACTTGCTGTTGTATTTACACTTGTTGGAGCTGCAATTGATACCGCAGGACTTGCGGTCCATAAAACAGAGGTGGTAGCATTTAAAGTAATCGGAGTAACCAGGTTATTCGCAACAGGTACTTGGAAAATTGATGCCGTTGCGGCAGAACATGAGTTGTCATTAATAGCAGAATTGATTGCTCCCGAAGTATAAGAAATACTGGTTGGAGATCCGCAAATACTCTGCAAATTGGAGAATGTAACGGTAGCGTTCGTTAGTGCACCAACATCAGCGCCGATACAGTCATAGATTTGAACGGCCCACCCTCCTTGTGCAGCATTACAACCATTGAAAGCATTCCAGTTTATTGCAGTGTTTGAAGGTCCATATGTGCCATAAGTTCCGGTCAATGGTGCAGTTGCGGTACAAATGTTTAAGTTGTTTGTAGAGGTTCTTGAAAAGCATAAATTTGTTACGTTATCCCCCGAATTACATACGGATCCTTGGCCGATAGCTCCCGGATTTGGAGAAAGAACTACGGTTGGAGATCCACATGAAGGAGGACCAACAAGGTAAAATGCAAGGTCAGAGACAAATGTGTGTGTTGCTGAAAAACATACTGTTATATTGGTTGAACTTGTAATGATAGATTCTGGAGGAGGCGGATTGTAGTAGGTGAATGATCCGTTCGTATTTACTGTACCCGTCAAGTTAGCGTTACACCCTGCTGCTGCTGCATTAGCAGTTACCACAGTATTCAAATTCCATACCCATGCTATAAAACAGTTCACTGTTACACCACTTGAATTTCTTACCTCCACACGATAGCCATCACTGGCCAAATTATTCATGGTTGAACTAGCTCCGGTGGTTGTATTGAAAGAGACCCATGAGGATGTAGCTTGATCATGATAAAACCATTCAAATGTGAAAGGTCCGCCTACCCCTGATGTTGGAGTTGCAGTTAAGGAACCATTGGTTGCTCCTAATGTGGTTCCACACCATATATAGATTGGGTTATTAGGTGATCCATTCGTGTAACTTGTAGTAGTTTGTCCTGAGTTCCCGTTGGCAACCAATTGTGCGCTTGCATTTGTCCAAATCAAAAAACAAGCTATAATTAGAGAGAAAAGCGGCTTCATAATTATTCAGTAGCTTGATTTAGAACTGCGATACGGTGTTGAATACTTTGGATCAAAGGCGCATATGCATTGCACTCTTCAGACGAGATTTGTTCACATTTTTGATTGATGATCTCCAGAGTCTCCAAACATTCTGATAAATTCCAATCATTTACTGTTCGAGTTTGAGCAGAACTTGTCGTTTGATTTTGAACAGTGCCTTCCATTCCAACGGCTTGGTGTACAATAACGCCATTTTCTAAAGTGATTGTCTGTTCCTGACAGTAGGAATGAGCGCTGATTCCAGCGACAAAAAATATGGATAGTATAGATTTCATACGCAGTAGTATTCGTTCAGTGTGTGTGCATTTTGTGAACCAAATGAAATGTTCACTTCCTTGACGCGCCAAATTTAACAAGGTTGCCTCAGGTAAACAAAAAAAAGGGAGACGAATCTCCCTTTTTCATCGATGAATTATCAAATCGCTTATTTCAACAAAGTTACGTGACCTGTATAAGTGACTTTTTTATCACTTTCTGATACTTTGAATTGCATTGTCCAGGTGTAAACCCCTTCTTTCACAACACCATCCAAATATGTTCCGTGCCAACCTTGATCAACGTCATGAGTTTCAAAAATAATTTCTCCCCAACGGTCAAAAATCAGCATTGTAAAACTTTGAGGATCGAAGCCAGAATAAAAAACTGGGGTGAACATATTGTTGTGCTCATCTCCATCTGGGGTAAATGTATTTGGCACATAAAAAATCAATTCGTCTTCAATTACCACTGTCAAATAAGTCGTATCAGGGCATCCAAATTGATTATTAGCCGCAAGCATAACAGTATAGGATCCTGGAGTGCCCGGATAGGAGTGACTAGGATTGGTCTCTGTACTACCCGTTCCATCACCGAAGTTCCATGTGTAACTGGTAGCATTCGATGAATTATTAAAGAATTGAAAGCTTGGATCAATTACTGTATGTGTAGGGTCTCCTACAGAAGCGTCTGCAACCGCAAATGGATTTGCGCAGACAAAATTTGGTATCGTTAACGTATTTGTACATCCAGCGGCTGAAGTAGTGGTCAATGTGACATCAAAACATCCAACGGAGTTATATGTATGAGAAACAGTTCCTGTTTGGGTTGAATTTGTTCCGTCACCAAAGTCCCAAACTAAGTTATTACTTGCAGGTGTGCTTAAATCTGTGAGATTAACTGTAAATGGAACGCAACCATTTTTAACTGGCGCATTGAAGTTAACTGTTGGAAGTGGATTTACTATGATATTAGAAGTTGCAGGTACGGCACAAGGCGCATTCAAAGTATATGTGATTGTATGTGTTCCTGCTCCCGCAATTGACGGTGAAAATTGTCCTGACGCAGGGTTTGAGATTCCTGTTCCGCTCCAAGTGCCTCCTGGAGAGTTTACATTTAATAATACGGCATTGTCATTTAAACAGAATGGCCCAGCTTGTGTAATGATCGGGGCTACACTCGGGTTCATCGCAAGCGTGGTTGAAGCTGTTCCGGAGCATCCTGCCAATGTTACAGTTACCGTATAGGTGCCGGCATCGGCTGCACTCACTGCTGCTACACTAGGATTTTGTGCAGATGATGAATATGATCCAGGTCCACTCCAGCTATAAGAACTACCTGGTAATCCAGTTGCCGTAAGATCCAATTGATCTCCAGGACAAAGTGGTCCGTTATTTTGAGCTGTTGGAACTGGAGTTGGATTTACTGTAATCGTAAACGTTTCAGGTGTACCAATACAAGTACCGATGGCAGGAGTAACCGTTACCGTGCCTGATTGGGCCGTTGTACTTGGGTTTGAAGCTGTGAAACCAGGGATGTTTCCATTGCCAGATGCACCAAGTCCAATCGATGTCGTGTTATTGGTCCAACTATAAGTAACATTCGAAGATGAACTGCTAAATGAAATTGGAGATATTTGAGTGTTGTGGCATTGGATGATATCTGTTATTGGGTTTACATCTGGTAACTCAGTGATTGTAACCAAAAAATCAACTGGAGTTGCGTTGCATCCGTTAGCACTAGCATTGATTGTTACTGTACCGCTTATTGCACTGCTTGAAGCGTTCGTTGCTGTAAATGCAGGAACATTTCCATTTCCTGATGCACCCAATCCAATTGCTGTATTTGAATTTGACCAACTTGTAGTTGAAGTTGCAGGAACAACGCTAATGGTAGTTTGTGGAACGTTAGCATTTTCACAGGCTATAACATCAGTAATTGCAGAAATTATCGGTGTTGGATTAATTGTAATTGTAAAGTTAACAGGGGTTCCAACGCATGTTCCAATCGAAGGAGTAACGGATACTGTACCAGAAATAGGAGCTGCACCTCCATTTGTTCCCGTAAATGTTGAGATATTTCCATTCCCACTTCCTGCTAAACCAATAGCTGTATTGGTGTTTGTCCAAGTAAATGTTGCTCCAACAGGATTACTCACGAAGGCTGCAGGTGAAACTGCTCCTCCACATTGTGTAATATTGGTAGGTACAGTCATTGTTGGAACAGTTGAAATAGTGATTACGTATGTGTCAGTAGTACCAATACACCCATTTAAAGTAGGGGTTACAACAATGTTTCCTGAAATGGCAGAGCCAGTTGCATTTGTACCAACAAAACTTGGCTGGCTTCCTGTGCCGTTCGCTCCAAGTCCAATAGATGTATTTGAATTCGACCAAGTGAATGTTGCTCCTGCAGGTGAACTGGTGAAAGAAGTGGCACTCACATTGTCTCCGGTACAAACACTAACATCTGGATTGGCAACTACCGTTGGAGTAGGGAAGATCGAAATTGTATAGTTGACAGGTGTTCCCGAACATCCATTGACGGTTGGAGTCACAGAAATTGTACCTGATACAGTGGCTCCTGTAGCATTGGCTGCAGCTGTAAAGGTTGGCTGGTTTCCTGTGCCTGATGCTCCTAAACCAATTGCGGTATTTGAATTTGACCATGCTGTTGTACCGCCAACCGGACTTGTTGTAAATGTACCAGCAGGCACAGACGCGCCCGGACAGTATGACGCAGCAGCCGGTACTGTTACCGTTGGAATTGGTTTAATCGTAATGGTATAAGT
>VFQT010000644.1_pt1 | contig 48778 bp, 41 predicted proteins | sample 3512381 | NCBI WGS metagenome assembly VFQT01 (sample SAMN10412376, study PRJNA504923) | tailings metagenome | isolation source: Relicate 2 Philex TSF3 active mining site | place: Philippines: Tuba, Benguet | collected 2017-08-29 | reverse complement strand
ATATCAATTTGAGTTTCGCCAATTTTACCTGTCCCTAAAATTGAAAATTCGGCACCTCTTACCATGGCTTCTCCGGTATTCAAACTTTTAAATCCAATGGCATTATTTAGTTCTTCCAAATTCGTGAATGGAACGGGTGTCCATTGTCCAAAAGTAAACTCAATAAAGTTTTCGAATTTTTGTTGAAACACAGCTACATCGGCAAATCCCTTGAACTCACCAATTTTAAATCCTTGCTTTACCCCAATTTCAATGTTGTTTGAAGTTTCGGGTTTCAATTCTGGATTAGCGAAAATGTTAATGGCTCCTAATCCAGTAACAATGAATTTTTCGGCGATACTAGGGAATCGGTACCCTTGCCCGAAAGATGCGCGCACGTAGGTGGCTTTTGAAACTTTATAGTTAGCACCTGCTCTGAAAACAGGCTTGCCTTGCTTCTCTGCATTGATTTGAAACTGCTCGTATCTCAATCCACCACTCAGGTTTAATTTGTCCCAAAGTTTTTTATCGAGTTGTAAGTATGCAGCGTAATTCTTGGCTGTATTGTGTCCATTGGCATTTCCACCTACAAACAATTCCCCTCTTGCATCTGTCTGTATTCCTACCAATCCAGCGGTAGTTGTAAAGTTTTTAATTCGGTCTAAATCCCAATTTTTCTGAACTTGATATTCTCCGTAGAGTACATCTGAGAAATTTCCTTGATTATTGTCGTTGTTATTGTCTAATGACTGCCACCTTGTTCTTAATGTGTGCGTGGCTCCTCGTTTACCATGGTATTCGATAAAAGGGTCTACGGTGTATAATTGTTGAATGGTTCGAGTAGCACTTCCTTCATACGCACTGTATAAACCGGTTGTGCTATTGTTCCATAGTAGGGTTGCTAAAGAATTTCCAGCAGAGTAAATACTTGATACTCCAAGATAAAGTCGTTCAGTTGCACGATATCTTAATTGTAGATTGAAGCGTGCGCGGTTTCCTGCACCGTATCTATTCACATTCTTAGGGTTGTACGAACTATTTTCGAATTGCCCCAATGAGTCCATAATTGGCCCCAAGTGTCCATCATCATATTGCATGCTAGATGCAAATACAAAGTCTAGTTTCCCGAATTTTTGAGAGTGTGAAAAATTAATTCCACTCTTCATTCCTTGACGTTCCCAATAGAACCCTTCTTCAGATTGTGGCTTGGAATAAATGCCATGGTAAACGGTAAGTTTGGTTTTGGGTGTGGAAGTTGGATAAGCTGTTCTAAAGTTTATAACACCACTTAACGCTGAGCTACCATATAGCACACTGCTCGCCCCTTTAATAATTTCTATTTGTGAAACATTTTCTGTTGGAAGAAAACCCCAAGAAGGTTTGCCCGCGTCGCCACTTAAAATTGGAATGTTATCTACAAGCACTTGAACACGACTTCCTGCGCCAAAGCTATATCCACTTCCACTTCTAATTTGAGGTTCATCATCTACAATGGCAACACCCGGAGTTTGTTGTAAAATCTCATCGATATTGACAACGTTTTTATCTTCCAATAATTTGGGTTGAATAACCTCCATACTCACGGTAACCTCTCCAATGTTTTGCTCATATCTTCCTGCAGAAACCACAACAAGATTTAAATCTTCTGTGTTTTCTTCAAGCTCAATTTTCAAACTTATTGGTCCGTTTAAATTAATTTCTTTTCGAATTTCATTATAGCTTAATAGGTTAACAACTAGCGTATATTTTCCGCTAGGAGCTGAAAAATTAAAACCACCATCTGCATTTGTATTCGATCCGTAGGAAGTTTGATCGAAACGAACCAACGCACCGTAAAGGGGCTGATTATTTTTTTTATTCAGAACTACACCTGAAACAGAAATGACATCTTGTGCAAAAAATGATGCGCACAAAAGCAATAACCCAAGGGTTAGTAGGTTTGATTTAAGGTTCATAAAGCAAGTATAAGAAAAACGAATCAATTAATTCGATTCAATGGGTTGAATTTATCTTTTGGAAACTCGCTAAGAAATTCTTGAAGCAAATTCAAACTCTTCAGATTTTCGTGAAGCAGTACAATGTCTCCCGCTTTTATTTTTTTCATTCGACTCATTAATTCAGAATGATTTACTGTTGAATCGAAATCACCTAAAACGAGTGAGTACATGACTACCGAATAACGATTCGATAATAGCTTAATCTGTCGACGTGAAATTTTACCGTAAGGTGGTCTGTACAATTGAACATCTTTCAGAATCTCTGGTAGGACCAACAAAGAATTAATTTCCTCATTTGTCATATTATTTAAAGCCTTATGGGTATGCCCATGAAACCCAATTGTATGTCCATCATCTCTAATTAGTTGAACCAACTCAGGATAATGGAGACACTTTTCGGTGATGAGAAAAAAGGTACATTGAATTTGGTAAGAACGAAGTAAGTCTAAAATGGCAGGTGTATATGCAGGATCGGGACCATCATCGAAAGTGAGGAAGACTTGAGAACTGTTTATTCTCCACGTCAATTTTGGAAATAAAATGTCTGCTAATTTCGGAACTCGAATGAAATAAGATCGCATTACTTTTTAGCTAATACACAGGTTGCCCTTTTTTCAATTTTCTCTCCATTGGCTTGAAATACCTCAAACAGTATGTGGTATATACCTATACTCAATGACGTTGATTCATCTGATAACCCATCCCAAAAAAGTGTGCCTTGTGTTCCAATGTATTCATTTCGCATAAGTCTTCGAACACGAATTCCGCGTTCATTGTATATGGTTATATTTCCAACTGAACCCGCAGGGAAATCAGAATAAATTATTCCAAGCACGTCATCGTATCCATCATTGTCAGGCGAAAATATTTCAGTGTTTAATGTGAATTGCGATCCTGAATTTTCTATGGACGTATATTGAGAATTTAATGTCCCGGGGGTAGCGAACCCAATAAGATAAGATGCGCTTTGCCATGAAGTTTCGTTATCACTCGAGGCGCTGAAGTTGATTCTTTCCAGAGATACACCCTCAAATGAGTTCAACAAATCAAAATGCATTTCTTCATTGTAATTCAAACCATCAATTCGTATTCCGTTTGCATTCAAAAATTGAATTGTTCCAGCATCATTATTCATACTTGGTAATGCCACTAATTTGAAAATGTTTTCCTCTTCTGTTGACGGATAATATGCAATTAAATCATTCCCATCTTCAGTAAATACGGTGTATTGATGTGGTAAAAGAATTCTGTGAGTGGTTGAAATAATATCATTGTTTGATAAATCACCATTGGCAATGGAGCAATTAAAAAGGTCAATGCAGTGATTTGCTGTATTTACAATTTCAATAAAATCAGAACCTAATTCGAATGGATTAAACAATACTTCATTGATGACAAGATGACCTGGAAGTGGCGTAAATCCATTTCCAAAATCTACAGTAAAAACAAAAGAATTACCTGAACAATCGTAAACGGTATCTGTGAGTTGGTATATAGTGGAGTCATCAACACTCAGATTTGTTGTGTATGCAATAAAGGTTTGTAAGGAGTTGGATGAATTCGAAACGAATTCGTTAAAGAAACAAGTTAGAACATTGTTGTAAAATGTGAAATATTGAAGTTGTGGTGAAGTGGAATCTGGTGAATTGGAGTATATGGAATTGATACTGTTTGGTGTGCCTCCGCTGAAAGAAACGGACCCTCCCCAATTGCTAGGGTTAAAACAAGGGAGATAAGGGTTAATTAATTCCAATGACCAACCACCATCTTGTTTTACTGATTCAGTGTACCAATTAATCGAGTATGTTAGACTATCTAGAATGAGTGTATCAATGGCCAATTCCAAGAACATTCCGGAGTTGGTTAAGGTAGGGAAGTTATTCAATAAGATTTTATCTGATAGACTAAGAAAAGCCAATGCATTGTCAGCATTTCCTAGGGTAACAAATTCATGAGGTGGAAGCAAGAATTGTGAATCTATTGTGGCGTTATTCAAACGAACACCCTGTAGTTCAAGTGTATGCTCACTGATGTTCCAGATCTCAATATATTCAGCAGGAATTCCTCCGGGCAATGTTGGATCAGGATCAGCTAAGACTTCTGAAAAAATAATGTCGCCCAATTCAGGTGTCTTGCCAATAAATAATTCGGTTTGAAAAGTACTTGTGTTTCCTTCACAATCTACTATTGATGGGTGTGAGAGAATATACTGTGTTTCTTGTTGAATGGATGTGCTAAACGTTATCCATATTTCATTCGAATTGGATGGATTTGAATTAGCGGAGACAATGTCTAAGGAGACACAGCTCCAAAGTATGGGGTCTACACCAGAAACGTTTTCGTTGAAAAGTAGGGATATGGTTGTGGAATTAATCAATGACTTTGATATGAGTATTGGAGAAGTGGTGTCAGGTGTTATGTTCAGCGCACTGTTCACTTGTCCGGGAGTGCCTCCTTGCGCATTTGAACTTGCGGTCCAATTGTAACTTGATGTACAGGATAGTGTGGGATTAATCAATTCCAATGACCAACCACCGTCTTCTTTGTTCGTATCGTTGTACCATGAGGTTGTATATGAGACTTGGTCAATGACGGAGTTGTCTGAGTACTTCAAAGTTAAACTGTCGCCTGTGTTTGTGAGGGCAGTGAAAGCGGATATTCCAATTGACTGTGTAAAGTAAATTGCATTGGCAGCATCGCAAAGTATGACATAAGCTTGTGGATTCAATTGGTACGATGGAAGAATTTTTTCGGTATTTGAATTGACCAATTTCCAGCCGGCTAAATCATAAATAACGGTATCTGCGTTGAATAGTTCAATGTATTCAGCATCAGGTAACCCATTCGAAGGTGATGGATCGGGGTAAATTTCATTGATTACAACCGAGCGTTCATTCGGCACATTTATTATTGGAGGGGGTATTGGAGCTCCACAATAGATATCGTCGAAATAAAATTTTGTTGCATTTGATGCGGTGTAAAGACATGAAACTCCGAGGTGGGAAGATGTGTTATAGGTGTTGTCACTCACACTTATTTCCGAAGTAAAGTTTACACCTCCTGTAGGATCTACTTGCACTTGCCATAAACCAGATGCATCTCTCAAGACTTGAATCCGAATTTCAAATGCATTGGCAATGAGTCCGCTGCTTCCTGCTGCAATTTCAATAACACCGGCCGCTCCGTCGTCTCTACAAAGTTTAATGGCATCTGTACTTCCTGCTTCACCTAATTTTAAAAAATAACCAAATCCTTGTGTTCCTGAGGTTGCGTTTATAAAACTTAAATCACCATTGGAATGCATTAAATAAATTCTACTGTGGTTGTTATCGCTGCCTGCAAAGGATTGTCTTACTTTAATTCGCCATTCACAATTTGATATTGGAGCACTAGAATTTGGTGTAGATAGAAAGGCTTGGCCAGCAAGAACATCGTTGAGCTGCAGTTCTTGCATTCCGTTGACTAAGAATTGGCTTGACGAACCAGACCAGATGGGATTCGCGTTGAAATTTCCATCTGAAAATGAATCTTGCACTTGCGAATTTCCAAGAAGACTCAGGAAAAGCAAGATGAAAAAGAAAATGGTTTGTTTTTTCATGTCAAAAACTTACTCCCAAATGTAAGGCCTGAACGTATTAGTTTTGCGAAAACAAAATTTATGCGTGTTGCTGTAGTTGGTGCCACCGGATTGGTTGGTCAGAAAATGTTGCAGGTATTGGCAGAGCGCCAATTCCCCATTACAGAGTTGATTCCAATTGCCTCAGAGAATAGTGCAGGAAATCAGCTGGAATGGCAAGGAAAGATGTGGACCATTTGTACACTTCAAGAAGGCTTAGAAAAGTCACCACAACTTGCGCTTTTTTCTGCTGGGGGTGAAACCAGTTTGGAGTGGGCTCCGAAATTTGCAGCGCTTAATTGTGTTGTTATTGATAATAGCTCTGCATGGCGCATGAATGATGACGTTCCATTGGTAGTTCCCGAGATTAATATGCATGCCATAGGAACTCAAAACAAAATCATAGCCAATCCAAATTGTAGTACCATTCAAATGGTTTTGGTATTGAAACCGCTGCATGATTTGTACACCATAAAAAGAGTTGTGGTTTCAACATATCAAAGTGTCACTGGAACCGGCAAACTAGCTGTAGACCAACTCATGATAGAAAGAGGTGGTGCTCAATCTGAAAATCCAGCGTACGCGCATACCATTGACTTGAATTTAATTCCACAGATAGATGTATTCCAAGACAATGGATACACCAAAGAGGAGATGAAGATGATTTTAGAGACGAAGAAAATCTTGGAGTCAGATTCAATTGCAGTTACAGCAACGGCCGTTCGAGTTCCGGTTATGGGTGGACACTCAGAATCTGTGAACATTGAGTTTGAAAACAATCCAGATTTAATGCACCTGATCCATGCTTTGGAATCCTTTCCGGGCGTGAAGGTATTGGATAACCCCAAATTAAATCAGTACCCCATGCCGCTCATTCATGCTGCTGAGAGTGATGAGGTGTATGTAGGTAGAATTCGAAGAGATGAGAGCATCCCCAACACTATTAATTGTTGGATTGTAAGCGATAATTTAAGAAAAGGTGCTGCAACAAATGCTGTTCAAATTGCTGAAGAAATGATGAAGAAAGGCATGCTTTAACCTTCCATTTCAACACTCACATTTTCAACTTGTCCGCCCATAGGGGCATTGATCTTCGTAACACGAATGCCAATCAATGTGGCGAGTGGAAACTGATTTTTCATTCTTCCATGCATACGAACAAGAACAGTTTCTATGAGTTTAGCACGTTGCTTCATCTCTGAATAAACAATTTCTTTCACTTCAACATAATCTACTGTTTGCACTAGATCATCATTCGCCGCTGCTTGTTCAAAAGGTCCATCGATCCATACATCTACACGAAAATCGCCGCCTATAATTTCCTCTTCCTTCCAACAGCCATGATTGGTAAAAACCTGTATGTTATTTAATTTAATGCGCATTTACCCTAGAGTTTCAATGCATTTTTGGATGCGCAGAATAACGAATTCTTTACCTAACAAAGCGGCTACTTGTGCTGCACCAGGTCCTGTTAAAACTCCTGTTAGCGCAATGCGGAAGAGGGGCATCACTTGACCCATTCCAAGATTTTTTTCAGCTAGAAAAGATTTCATCGCGGCATCAATTGATTCCACATTGAACGTTTCCAATGATTGTAATTTCAACGACCAATCAGATAGAATAAGACCCGACTCTGCTTGTTTCCATTTTTTAGAGACGGCTTCTTCATCATATGATTTTGGATCTTCGAATAGATATGTGCCCTCTAGTAAATCAAGCGGGAAAACAGCTCTTTCAAGCATGAGTTCAACAACACCTTCCAAGTATTCTACACATACATCGTAACCTCTTTCCTTCGCTGTTGGAAGAATCATCTCTGCTAAGGTTTTGCGAGGCATGTTTCGCAAGTATTGTTGATTGAACCATTTCGTTTTTTCGGGGTCGAATTTAGAGCCTGATTTTCCAATGCGTTCCAATGAGAACGTTTCAATCATTTCTTCCAAAGTGAAAATTTCTTGGTTGTTACTTGGGGCCCAACCCAGCAATAAAAGCATATTCAGAAATGCTTTTGGGAGATATCCTTTTTCGCGATAGCCACTTGAAATATTGCCGGTTTCAGGATCTTTCCATTCCAATGGGAACACGGGGAACCCTAGTCGATCGCCATCACGTTTGCTTAATTTTCCATTTCCATCGGGCTTCAGTATTAATGGCAAATGGGCAAATAAAGGTGCATCCCATTCAAATGCTCTATACATCATTACGTGCAAAGGCGCAGAAGGTAACCACTCTTCTCCTCGAATAACGTGGGTTATAGACATGGTATGATCATCAACAATATTGGCAAGATGGTAGGTTGGCATGCCATCTGATTTATATAACACCTTATCGTCAAGCTCATTGGTAGAGAAAACGACCCATCCTCTAATGATATCTTGAAAACGCACCTCCTCATTTCTTGGCATTTTAAAGCGAATAACAAAAGGGTCGCCCTGTTGTATTCTTGACTCAACCTCATCTGCGGGAAGCGTTAATGAGTTTTTCATGGTCATACGGGAAATGCTATTGTATTGCCAATTGGGCATTTTTGCCGCCTCTGCTTGTTTTCGAATGGTATCTAATTCCTCTGGAGTATCAAAAGCATAATATGCCCATCCTTTGTTTACCAATTCTAGAGCATAATCTTTATACATGGGCTTGCGCTCACTTTGACGGTAGGGTGCACAATTTCCCCCATATCCAACTCCTTCATTCGGTTCAATGCCGCACCACTTTAAAGCTTCTATAATATAATCTTCAGCTCCAGGAACATATCTTGTTTGATCAGTATCTTCTATACGCAACAAAAAATCGCCACCATGCTTTTTAGCGAAGAGATAATTGTATAATGCAGTTCTCACCCCTCCCATATGCAATGGGCCAGTTGGACTTGGTGCGAAACGAACGCGGACTTTTGAAGTATTCATAGTTATTTGACGGTTGGCAAAGGTAATACGGATTCGAATTAACTCAATTTAGATCCATTTTTGAGTGCGGTTAATAGTTGATGTGCTCGAGTTAGTTTGGTTACTTCAGAAAATGAAATACGCAACGTTTCCTCTTTTTCATACATTTTACCCGCATGTGGGTTGAGCTTAATGAATTCTAATATGCGCGTAAAGGACTCGGACTGATAAAAAGGTGAGTCTTGCTTGGAGATGAAATAGCCAATCATTTTCCCACTTTTTAAAACTAACTTTTCCATACCAATTTCACTTGCCACCCAGCGCAACCTCATGGTATCTATGAGTTGATTCACCTGATGTGGAATATCGCCGAATCGATCTTCAAGTGAGGCCTTGAATTGTATTATTTCTTCTTCATTTTCCAATTCATCAAGCGTTTTGTACAAATTAATTCGTTCGGATATATTACCAACGTACTCATCTGGAATGAGTAATTCAAAATCGGTTTCGAGTATCGTTTCCTTGACGAATGAAGCATTTTTCTTCATTTCTTCATCTGCCAACTCTTTGAAATGTTCTTGTTTCAATTCTGAAATAGCTTCGTCAAGAATTTTCTGATACGTTTCGAATCCAAGGTCGTTGATAAACCCACTTTGTTCTCCTCCCAATAAATTTCCCGCACCTCGAATATCTAGATCGCGCATGGCAATGTGCATTCCCGATCCTAGATCTGAAAATTGTTCAATGGCCGTGAGACGTTTTCGTGCGTCATCTGTCATATGCAGAACACTAGGTACCAATAAATAACAAAATGCTTGTTTGTTGTTTCTTCCCACACGTCCTCTAAGTTGATGAATATCACTCATTCCAAAATTCTGAGCGTCATTGATGATTATGGTGTTGGCATTTGTAATGTCTATTCCACTTTCTACAATAGCGGTACTTACCAAGACATCAAATTCTCCCTCTATGAATCCGGTCATGACTTCTTCCAATTTTTCCCCACTCAACTGACCATGCGCAAAACCAATGCGCACATCGGGGCAAACACGTTGAATTAACCCAGCCATCTCAGGCAAATTTTGAACGCGATTATGAACAAAAAAGACTTGACCGCCTCGCTGTACCTCATAACTAACAGCATCACGAATAATTTCTTCATTGAAGGAAAGTAATTCTGTCCGAACGGGTATTCGGTTTGGAGGAGGAGTTTGAATGATACTTAAATCGCGGGCGCCCATTAATGAGAATTGTAGTGTTCTAGGTATAGGCGTTGCTGTTAATGTGAGTGTATCAATGTTGGCTCGGAACGTTTTCAGTTTATCCTTGGCAGCAACTCCAAATTTTTGCTCCTCATCAATTATCATTAGACCTAAATCATTGAATTCCACTTTTTTGCTGAGAATGGAATGTGTACCAATGAGAATATCAACCTTACCATTTTTTACCAATTCAAGTGTTGCAGCTTGTTCTTTCGGTGACTTGAACCGATTAATGTAATCGATACGTATTGGGAAGTCTTTTAATCTATGCTTGAAACTCTTGTAGTGTTGAATAGATAAAATAGTTGTTGGCACAAGCACGGCAACCTGCTTTCCTTCACTGGCAGATTTGCATGCTGCACGAATGGCAATTTCTGTTTTTCCAAATCCAACATCACCACAAACCAACCGATCCATGGGTGATGGAGATTCCATATCCTCTTTCACGGCTTTAGTAGCTTTCAATTGATCGGGGGTGTCTTCGTACATAAAAGATGCTTCAAGCTCGGTTTGTATGTAACCGTCGGGCTGAAATGCATGCCCCTTTGTAGACTTCCTTTTTGCATACAATTGAATAAGATCGAAGGCAATTTCCTTGACCTTATTCTTTGTTTTTCGTTTCAGATTTTGCCAAGCATTGCTACCCAATTTATCCATGCTCGGAACTGCTCCTTCTTTACCGCTGTATTTGCTTATTCTATGAAGTGAATGAATGCTTACATAGAGAATATCTCCTCCTTTATATGTCAATCGAATGGCCTCTTGTTCTTTCCCATTGACATCTATTTTCTGTAACCCACTGAATTGCCCAACACCATGATCAATGTGTACCACATAGTCACCTGGCTGCAGGGCAAGAATTTCTTTTAGAGTTAGTGCTTCTTTATTTTTTGAAAATCCTTCTTTTAATTTGAACCGGTGATAACGTTGAAAAATTTGATGGTCTGTATACACCCCAATTTTTTTTTGATTATCGATAAATCCAGAACTAATTTCTAAAATTTGTGCTTCATAATTTTGAATGAATTGTTTATCATTGAATATCTGTTCTACACGTTCAAGTTGTTTCGTTTGACCAGCAACCAAATAAATTTTGTAGCCTTGTTTTCTGAGATTTTCAAAGTGTTGATAGAGTATCTCGAAATTTTTATTAAAACTGGGTTGTGGTGTCTGATCAAACTCAATAACCGATTCAATGAAATGTCTGGCACCACCAAATTCAATGACCCTTTTAGCCTTTAGACCCTGATAAATAGTATGCTTGGTACAGAATAATTCGTGAGGAGGGGTATGTTGAAGTTCAGGTCGCAGTCGTTCAAACCGAACCTCAGCTTTTTCGAATTCAACATCTAATTTCTTTAAAAGTAAATCTGTGTTTTCAACCCAAATTAGAGTGTCGTCATTCATGAAATCCAAAAGAGAAACGCGTGTTTCTTCCAAATGAATTTTTTTTGTATTCGGTACAACAACAGCTTTAGTCATTTTTGCTACAGATAGCTGTGTTGTTGGATCGAATTTCCGAATGCTCTCAATTTCGGTGTCGAAGAACTCAATACGAAAAGGAAATTCAAAACTATATGAGTAGACATCTAAAATTCCACCACGGATAGCGTATTGACCGGGTTCAAAAACATAATCTACCTTTTCGAATTCGATTTCTTGAAACAGTTCATCGAGTTGATCCATGTTATAATTCGAGCCAACCTCGAAAAGAATGGTTTTGGATTGTAGTTCTTTTCGAGCAATGACTTTTTCAAAAAGAGCTTCGGCGTAGGTAATGGTAATGAGTGGTTTTGTGGCCTGCTCAATTTTTTTCAATACTTCCGTTCGAGTGGCAATATTCGCATTTTCTGTTTGTTCCACTTCGTATGCTATGCGCGCTGTTCTTGGAAAGAAGAGCAATGGAGAATTCGAATCATCTTGTGAAATAGACAGAAAGCTCTGAAGGTCATTCATGAAGTAAGCTGCTCGCTCCTTGTCTTCGCATACAACGAGTATATTTTGTTTCTGAAAATCGAAATGTGCAGCACAAAGACCTGCGGTAGACGAACCCGTTAACCCTTTCAAAAATAGCTTTGAAAATGTCTGTAGTTCGGTTTGAATAAGTTCAGAATCGGTTCTCCAATGAGTATGAAATGGTGCGGCCATAAATGTTTTTAGCCCCGAGAATGTTTTTCCCGAGGCGAGAACAAAAGTAATTCGCTTGACTCAGAACAAAAAAAGATTATGCTTTTTGCAGCGTGAAGGCAAAGGTGCTTCCAACTTCTTCTGTGCTGCGCACACTAATGGTCTGATTGTGTGTTTCTATTATATGTTTACAAATGGCCAGCCCGAGGCCAGACCCTCCTTCGTGTCTTGATCTGCTCTTGTCTACTCTATAAAATCGTTCGAAAAGTCTTGGTAAGTGCCCTTTACTGATGCCAATTCCATTGTCAGCTACTTCAACAAGTATGGTATCATTCATGTCATAAAATCGAATCTTGGTCGTACCATTCAATTGGCCATAGTTGATGCTATTCACTACCAAATTACTCAATACTTGTGCAATTCTTTTTCGATCTGCCAATACCCAAATTTCTTGATTCGGTTCAGATTTAACGAAGAGTTGTATGCAGTTTTTGCCGGCCGATTTTTCGAGAGATTCTGTTATTTCTTTGGCTAGGGTTATCAATTCGAAGCGAGACAGTTGCAGTGGAACATTTCCACTTTCTAATTTTGAAATTTCATCTAAATCTGCCACCAAATCTGAGAGTCGCTCACTGCTTTGTAAAGCCCTTTCTAGAAAGCGATCACGTACTTCAATATCCAGATTCGGATTATCTTGCAAAGTCTCAAGGTAGCCCTGCAAACTGAAAAGAGGAGTTTTCAATTCATGTGATAGGTTACCCACGAATTCTTTTCTAAAATCATCTTTACTTTGAAGTTCTTTGATCTCCTTGATTTTCTCATTCGCCCATTCAGCAACATCGTCATTTACTTCACCTAAAACATCTGAACTCATCTCAAGTTGATTTTTTTCTCCCTGACTTTTAAACGAATGAATGGTTTTGTAGATGATTTTTACTTTACTATAAATGAATTTTTCGATGTATCTCGAGATCACGAAATAGGAAATACTCGAAGCCAGAATTATAAAAAGGAGAAGCAATTGAATCTCGAAATCCCTTTCTAGTAAATAAGCAATTAAAAAATAGAGCACTGCCAATGGCAGAACAATGACAAGGGTCGAGATGAATGCAATTTGTTTTGGAGTTCTCAGCTTCACGCTTCGAATTTATAACCAACTCCTTTAATTGTCTTAAATAAATCGTCACCAAGTTTTTCACGGAGTTTGCGAATGTGAACGTCAATGGTTCTATCACCCACAATAACATCATTTCCCCATATGGTATTTAATATGTTTTCTCGTGTGAAAACGCGTCCAGGTGCACTTGAGAGTAATAAAAGAAGTTCGAACTCTTTTTTCGGTAATTGAATGCTTTCGCCCTCTTTGATTACCAGATATTTTTCTTTGTCAATCTGAATGGGGCCCAAAGAAACTTGTTCTGATATTTCAGACGTAATATTTCTGCGCATCATTGCGCGAATTTTTGAAACTAGCAATCTAGGTCGAATGGGTTTCGCTATGTAGTCATCGGCACCAGCTTCAAATCCTGCAATTTGACTATAATCTTCATTTCTAGCGGTTAAAAATGTAATTAAGGTGTTCTTCAACCCTGGTGTTTCACGTATAACTCTACATGCTTCCATACCATCCATTTCGGGCATCATCACATCCATGATGATTAGATCGGGAATGGTTTTTTTAGCTACCTCTACAGCCTCTTTTCCATTGCTGGCTGTATAGACTTCGAAATCTTCTTTTTCTAGATTAAATACAAGTAAGTCCAAGATATCACGCTCATCATCCACACAAAGAATTTTTGGTTTAGCTTGCATACTTTAATAATCTTTGATCAATTAATGCAACGAAAGTAGCGTCTTTTTTCAAAGCAATTGGCCTTCGTTGCGTTAACTCAAAGTTAAATTTTAATTTTACGAGTCTTCTATGAGAGAGTCATATTACAAACAAAAAACAGTTTGGATAACAGGTGCTAGTAGTGGCATTGGCGCTGCACTAGCCCGAGGTTTGGCTGGGGAAGCTGAAGTAATCATTCTCTCTTCAAGAAGAGAGAAAGAATTGCTTGAGGTGAAAGAGTCTTGTTTACAGTCTTCAAATATTGTGGTTGTTCCTCTAGACTTGGCAAATTCAAGTGATATTGAAGAAAAGACAAGGTGGGTTTTAGAGCGATATCAAATAGACATACTGATTAACAATGGTGGAATGAGTCAGCGATCTTTAACGCAAGATACGCCTATTGAAATTGACAGGCGACTGATGGAAGTAAACTATTTTGGTCAAATTCATTTAACCAAATTGGTACTTGCTCAAATGTTGGTGAGGAAATCTGGGCATGTTGTGGCTATTTCCAGTCTTACTGGTAAATGGGGTTTTTTCTTGAGATCAGCTTATGCAGCATCAAAGCATGCTTTGCATGGATTTTTCGATTCATTACGCATGGAGGTAGAAGACAAAGGAATTCATGTGACATTGATAACTCCTGGTTTTATTGCCACTGAAATTTCAAAAAATGCAGTTTTGGCCGATGGAAGTATTAATGGGGCAATGGATCCACACCAAGCAACGGGAACTTCCCCTGAGAAATGTGCAGCGCAAATTTTGAAGGGTGTTTCGCGAAAGAAAAAAGAGTTCGGAGTTGGTGGAAGAGAATTGTTGGGCTTATTTCTAAACCGATATTTTCCGAGATTATTTTCCCAGATTCTGAGAAAGCAATCAGCTCGTTAGTCCTTAATTTTTGAGAATCTCAAAGCCCTTAGCATGAAATTGGGAAGTGGCTTCAACGGATCTCTTTTTTCAACATCTAGAAAAACTCCCCATTTCTCTATGATGGGAACTTTATATACTTCAATACATTCTATAAGTGTCCCATCTGGATCATCAATGTATGTGCAATGAACACGCGTTTTTCCCATGCTTAATGCATTTGAACTATCACATCTGAATCCGAATCCTGAGTTATCCAATTCAACACCGAGGTCGGTCATATTTTTTACATCTAATCCCAAATGAACAAAGCCTGAATCGCCCCATATTCGTCCTTTGAAGATGCGATTTGGAGTGCGGTCAAGGGCTTGTACCAACTCAACAAACGTTTTTCCAATGACCTTGGCAAATCCACCTCCCGTTGGTGCACTTTGTTCCAATCGAACACGTCTGAACTTGCCCTTCCCTCCGGGTAGGTGACTGTAGTCTGTGAAAACTCCTGTTTCATCGAATATGACCTTATCATACCCTAATATCTCACTATAGAGCTTCAATGATTTTTCAATGTCGGTTACACCAATACTGCAGCCTGCAACCCCATTGCTTGCATGCCCCATGTCATAATATTTTTCGTCAGACTCTTCAATGCGAAACATGTTACCGTCTAAATCTTTCAAATCGAATACAGGTTGGTTCACAGGGTTTTTTTCAAACCCAGACAATGCAGGCGCTCCGTGATTTAGGCAGTGTTGGTGCATTTTTTCAATGTTGCACGTTTTGAAGTGTACCTGGAAAATGTGAATATCGCCTACCTGTATTTCAAAATCAGCTTTCCGAGGTTGAAATGAAGTAGGTCGAATAACCTCCATGGCACATCCTCCCTGCAAATTCATAACCATACTTGCCCTTTTGGTAATGGTCTCTTGCTTGGTATATACATCCATTAAGGGAGCAGGTTGTATGGAATCGAAAAATGGAATATTCATTCCAAAAAATTTGCGATAAAACTTCAATGCTGCATCAATATCTTGCACAGCAACTCCAATGTGTTGTATACTATTTATTCGTTTCATTGTGAAGAGTTTTTATTAATTGAATAAGGCTGTTTCTTTCTTTTAAATAGGCTAAAGCAACATCGTTATTAACAGATATTTTCGATTTGAAATTGATATATTCCATCCATGTTTTCCAAAACATTTTTCCTCGAACACCCAATACACCCAATCCGAGTAAGGTGACTAAAATGATAAAGAAATTCATGGGAAGTACAACGGACAAAACAGATGCTAATATGAGTGTATAAAGGGAGCCTAAGAATGTTTTGAATGCGATGCGAATACTGTTTTTGAACAGTGGATCTTTGACTTTATTTGTGACAAATTTTTCGGTCAATATTGAAATTGGAAGGAAAGCTATAATTCCAAGTGCGGCAAAGGGAAAAAATATGAATTGTAAAAGGAGGCTACTCCAACTTAATTTTCGTTCGTTTCGCCATTGACGTTCTTCAATTTGTAATTCAGACTCTTTGGCTTTGAGACTGGTGGCTTGTTCAAGCAATTGCGGCGAATTCATACCACCGTTGTGCACCCATTTTTGAAATTCAACATTTGCCTCTCCCCATGATAGTTCAACTCGCATGTTTACAAACAACTCTTGAATAAGCAGCACAGCATCATAATGATCGTCTAATTCAACTGGAACATCAAGCATGCAAGAACTAATATGCTCTGTAATTTCATTGGTGAGTTCGTTGTTCCAAATGGCTTTATTGGCGGTGTTATAGTCATGCTTGGTCAACACAATAGGCTCTCCTATGCGAACAAGTATATTGCCTGATGGATCTTGTAATCTTTCATACTCGAGCCCAACTGGAACAATGCGTATGTGATTTAATTCTGGATTGTTTTCGAAGGTACCCACAATGAGTCTACTAGCGCCTTTCTTCAATGGTCGAATGAGCGCTTTTTTACCGCGGTGTGTTCCTTCAGGGAATAAACTAATCCATGCACCTTGCTGCAATCTTTTGTAGCACTCTTCAAAAATAATTTCATTGCGTTCACGCATACCATCTACATTATCTCTGTCTCGATATACGGGTTGCATATTTATGTTTTTCAAAATCCAGTTTATTATACCCGGCTTGAAAACATCTGATCGAGTCAACCAGTGCAATTGCTCGTAAAAAACAGTGCAGCAAAGAATTGGGTCTAGAAGTGCATTCTGATGATTGGCAACAACAATGGTTGGAATATGACTACCTTTTAAATTTTCATATCCGAAAACGTAAAACTCACTGTGAAAAAGTCTGAGGCCGCTTGAAATAATTGGCCTTAAAACTTCATATAATATTTTTCTCTTACCCATTATTTTTCAGCCTAATTCAATTGTTCCTGAATCTCAAGCATTCGTTTGTAAGCGCCATTTTGACTCAAGAGTTCTTGATGTGTACCACATTCTAAAATTTTCCCTTCCTCAATGACATAAATGCAATCTGCCTGACGAATGGTAGAGAGCCTATGAGCAATAACTATACTCGTCCGGTTTTGCATGAGCTCATTCAAAGCTTGTTGAACCAATTTTTCATTTTCACTGTCTAGGGCAGAAGTAGCTTCGTCTAAAATCAATATTGCTGGGTTTTTTAATATGGCCCTTGCTATTGCAATGCGTTGACGCTGACCCCCGGAAAGTTGAATTCCACGTTCGCCAACTATAGTTTGAAATTGTTCAGGGAAATTTGAAACAAATTCGAAAGCGTTTGCTTTTTTCGCAGCATCGAAAACCTCTTCTTCTGTGGCTTGTGGATTTCCATACCGAATGTTTTCATAAATGGTTCCACCAAATAATAAAACTTCTTGAGGGACATAGGCCATATTATTCCGAATATCACGCAATGACTTTTTAATCGCTGATTCTCCGTCGAATAATATTTCTCCACTGGTAACGTCATAAAAACGAAGTGCCAAATTCGCAATGGTTGACTTCCCAGATCCGGAAGAGCCAACCAATGCAACCTGTTGACCTGGTTTAATGGTTAAATTAACATGATTTAATATGAGTGATTCAGGCCTGCTTGGATATGCAAACGAAATGTTTCTGAATTCAATTTCTCCTTTCAGTTTTGGTGTAGCTGAGGCTTCTATTGGCAATTCTTCAGAATCCATAGATAAAATTTCCATAACTGAATCTATAATGCCGAAGCTGCGTTGCAATGAACCCATTTGGGCGGCAAGACCACCAATGGAGCCCGCAACTAGACCCGTGAGCATAATGAATTGAGGTAAAATATCTGCTGAGAGTTCACCTGATTGTTGGAGGTATGCACCAACGCCAATGACAAGGCCGAGCGCTCCGAATAAAAAAATGATAATGAAAGTTCCAAACATTCCTCGCCACACTGCACTTTTCATGGCAAATTGCTTAACAAAAAATATCTTTTCCGTGAATCGAGAAGATTCATAGGGTTCATTTGAAAAGCCTTTTACACTCGTAATGCTTGTGAAGGATTCATTAATCACAACTCCGGCTTCGGCTACTTTATCTTGTGTTTCTTTACTTAGCTTTTTGATGAATCTACCAAAAAATACTAAGATGACAATGATGACAGGTAAGCTGGCCAACATTACTAATGTGAGATAGGGAGAGTATGCAACAAGCCAGCCTACACCAACAACAATAATTACGGATTGACGCAAAAATTCGGCTAGGGTTGTTGTGAGTGTTTCTTGAATAGCTGTAATATCAGATGTCAGTCTACTGCTCAAATCACCAACTCGTTTCTCATTGTAGAATTGCATGGGCATGCGAATCAGTTTTGAAAACGTATCCTTTCTAAGCTGAAACATGGCATTCTCAGTGACATAGGCGAAAATGTACACTCTGAAAAAAGAGAATACTCCCTGTATAATCAGAAGCCCAACTAAAACAAACAGCGTCTGTGATGTTGCAGATTCTCCTTGCCAATCAAACATTTTTAAAATTTGTTGGCTCATTGCACCCCCGGGGATAGCGCTTTGTCCAGTTGGACTCATTAAAAAGCCCAGTAATGCTGTGATAACAATGACCAAAAGCCCAGATACAACTAAAAGCAAAAGCCCTAAGCTAAAAATGAAAGCATAGGGCTTGAGATATTTGAATAAACCGAAACTACTTGAATATTTTTTTTTTGACACTTCGCTTTTTATTGCGAAGGTAATGAGCCTTTACTTTTCTGCAAGTGTTATTGCTTTCTTCGCCTTGCGCACTTCTTTTTTTAGTGCTTTGGTCTGGTCGAAACTGTAATCGTCATCATTCAATAAAATACCAATTCTTGGATCCCAAGTGTATTTTGCAATGGGAGCATTTAATGAATTGAATTGAATCTCAGCGGCCTTCGAGAACAAGACAACATCAAAATCTACAGCGGTTTTTTCAAGGTTTTCTGGACAGCGTCTAGCGTCAATTTCTATTTTTTTGGAAACCATATTTTCACCGCTGAATTCAAGGGTATATCGATGTCCGAGTGGAAGTAAAAAATCATAAACTCCGAAATGAGTGGCCTCTATGAATACGTGCAATGATTTATCCTGAAACACCTTTACGGTTCCAGTCTTCAAAATTTTTTCGGCATTGTTCTTTAAACTAATCTCGAAGAGACGGCCCTTGAAATTTAAAACATGGGTTGGAGCTTGGCTATATCCGGTCAGTGTTATAAAGAAAATGATTGCTGTGATAACTGTTGCTTTCATAAGCTTGCCTATGTATTAACCATTTTGTTTAATTCGTTTTGAATTTGCAATTGAATAAGTTCGTTGTACTTATCATCCCATTTGGTTGCGTGATTTCGCTTTCCAATTATGGCCTTAGCTACGGGTGTATGTTGAAGGAATGAAAAGTCCAAGCCATCGGTTTCTTGAAAAAGAAGCATGTCTGCTTGAACCAATATTTGAAATGCCAATTCTTCGTTTTTTAAGTTCGAGGCGTCTACTTGAATGCTTTTGGTGATATACCCTTCTTTTTTGAATACAACGGTGTATGAACCTCTGTAGGGGGTTTCAATTCTGAATCGTCCCTGTTTGTTGCTTTTCCATTGATTTAAAAGCTGATCGTTACTCCAAACTTCAACAGTTGCCTGGTAGAGCGATTTTTCAGTAGGTCGGTCGAAAAATTTCTCGGTAATTCTTCCCTCGAAAATGATTTTCGATTGATCGAAGGATTGCCCCTGAGACACTGAAAAAATAAAGAGTGAGAGTATAAGTAGAAGTGTTTTCATGAAGTAGAATACGGATTGAAGTGAAAAAAGTTTCAAATAAATGTTTGTACAATAAATGTATGTACATATATTTGCACTGTGAGTATTGAAAATGATATCAAGCAAACGAAGTTCAATAGCCCCTTTCACCGGCTAGGTGTAAATCTATTATTCACTTCTGCCTGGTTAGAAAATGAACATAGGCAGCTCTTAAAGCCATATGGGTTAACGTTACCACAGTTCAATGTGTTGAGGATTCTTAGAGGTCAAAAAGGGAATCCAATCTCTGTGATGGGAGTTTGTGAACGCATGATTGATAAAAGCAGCAATGCTTCAAGGCTGATAGATAAATTGATTGAAAGGGGATTTGTAAAGCGAACAGTTTGTCCGCAAGACCGCAGACAGGTTGATGTTGTAATTACGGATCAAGGCCTTGCGCTGATTAATGAGACAGATTCTCTAACAACAGTCATGGATTGTTTATTCTCAAAGGTCTTGAGCAGTGAACAAGCTATAGAAATAAGTGGTTTATTGGACGATATAAGAAATAACAAAAACAACAAATAATATGAAAAAACAGATTTTATTTTTAGCGGCTTCGGTTTTGTTTGCTGCTCAATCATTTGCTCAAGTTGCAAACGGTAACTACCTACTTGATTTTACAAAGTCAACCATCAATTGGAAAGCAACTAAAAAGACAGGAAGCCATGAAGGTACGGTGAAAGTATCTAGCGGAATTGTTCGAGTTGCAAATGATGGAAAAACGTTAGCTGGTAAGGTGAAGGTGGATATGAATTCAATTGCTTGCACGGATATCAAAGATGCTGGTACCAATGCTAACTTCTTGAATCACCTGAAAAGCGAAGACTTCTTCCATAGCGTGAAATTTCCGGATGCGAACTTTGAAGTAACCAAATTCGATGGTAAGAAAGTTTATGGCAAGATTACAATTAAGGGAATAACCAAAGAAGTTAATTTCGATGCGAATATTAGCGGTGGTAACAATCAAATCACTGTGAAAGGAACCTTGGTTTTGGATAGAACTCAATTCGATATCAAATATGGTTCTTCGTCATTCTTTGATAATCTGGGTGATAAGGCCATTGATAACAATTTTACACTAACACTAAATCTTATTGGAAACAAAAAATAAGATGGCATGAATTGATGAATAGGCTGCTTTGGCAGCCTATTTTTTTTGATCAAAAAGAAAGTACTTCAAATCAATAGAAAAATATCCTGTTGGTAAATCCAACCACAAGGTTTGTGAGTGATTCGGGTAATTTACCTTTCCTTGACTGGCCGCAATTCTTCCCAATGGAAGATGGTACGATGCTCCAAGGTAATAGTAACCTTTGTCTTTGGTTCGGTATTCAAATCCCAAATTGGTCTGTGCAGCTAACTTAAACCATGATTCACGCCATGTTATCTGGGAAAAATCTACATAGGTTGAATCAATTCTCTCAGAGCTGAATGATTCGGCTTCACTTGGAAATAGATCTATGACCATACCCGCACTTGCATTCATGAACCATTTTTTACCAAGTTGAACATAAATTAATCCTTGAATTGGAATTTCATATCCAATGAAAGACATGTTTTGATTTGAACTGACCGTTAATGAATCTGTGAGGGAAAAGTTCAGCCTGTAATTTCTTCGAACGAAGTTGATACCTGTCTCTAAATTCCAAAATGAACCTATGGGTTTACGAATGATAGCCCCAAAGCTTAAACTCGGTTGAATGTAGGCTGTATAAGTTAAATGTTCTGAACTTGCTTGAAGTTGATCAGCTTTAAGATATCCGTTGGGAATGATCGGACGAAGTTGAAATCCAAATAGAAAATCATCTTTTTTTTGTGATGACATTTCAGAAATTGAACAGAACCAAAAAGCAGCCAATAGGAATGGAATTCTTAATGCCATGTTGTTACGTATTCAATGGGTTTCCTATGCGAAGTGGGCCAATTCATTTTTGTATAACCAAAATAAATGATTCCAATACACTTTTGATTTAAAGGTAATTCGAGTAATTCTAAAAAGCTTTTTGTTTTTATGAATTTTGGTGTTGACCAAAACCCAGAAAATCCGCTCGCATGCGCCATAAGTAGCATGTTTTGTATGGCACAAGCTGTTGCTACTATTTCTTCTTCCTCATCAACTTTTTCACTGGGTGTATAAGTGACAATAATTGCTGATGAAGTTTGATTTAACCGAATATTTATTCGGTTTATTTTGGAAGTTTCAGATTCTGGTAAAAGCGTTGGTAGTGTTTCACGAAGGCGATTCATAGACTCATCGAGAAAAACATGAAAATGCCAAGGTTGTGTGTTTTTATGATTAGGTGCGAAAACAGCGCATTGAATAAGCTTTTCTAGTTGTTCCCTCTGAATTTTTCGCTCAGTATAATTTTCTGGTGCAATGGATCTTCTTGATTGAATGAGGTCTGATATCTCGCTTAAATTATATTTCATAACGGTTTAAAGTCGGGTTCAATTATTTTTGTTCAAACATAATGATGAAAACAATAATAATTACAGGCGCTGGCAGTGGAATGGGAGCGGCTACAGCTAAGTTGTTGGCAGAAAACCCAGAATACGCTTTAATTTTAATAGGAAGGTCGCAATCAAGATTAAATGATGTCTTAGAATGCCTCCCGAATTTAGAAAATCACGCATCGCTTGCAGTGGATATTTGTAACGCCAAGGCGTTAAGATCAGGTTTAGCCGATCTTTTAAAGCATAAATCTTTGGAATGTGTTTTTGCAAATGCTGGAATTGGCGGAGAAAATGCCTACGGAGAGGGTGATCGTTGGAATGAAATCATTCAAACCAATTTGACAGGAACCTACAACACCATTATGGAATCCTTACCCTATTTGAAATTGTCGCAAGAGCGTTTCAAACATATTCTTATTACCTCGTCTTGTTTGGCTCGTTTTGGAGTTCCGAATTATACAGCATATTGTACGGCTAAAACAGGATTGCTTGGGTTGACTAGATCTCTTGCGGTTCAGTATGCGAGTGATGGAATACTAGTTAATGCGTTGACTCCAGGTTGGGTGAGAACTGAAATGGCTGAAAGGGGTATTCAACTGCTTGCTGATAGAGCTGGTATTTCATTTGAAGAAAGTTTCAAACAGCAAATGGGTTATGTTCCAACTGGAAATATTTCAGAGCCTTCTGAAATCGCAGAATTGGTGTCGTTTTTATTTTCGGGTAAACAAAACTCTATCACCGGGCAAGCAATAGATATTAATAATGGTTCTTACATGCAATGAAAAGTATAATTTCAAGTTTTTTGTTTGTGATGTTCAGTCTATTTCTGGAAGCACAATTCTCATTGGCAGACTCTGTTTTCGTAAAGAAATTTTATGAAATGGCTCTTTCTGAAAATGCGGCTCACAATGATTTAAATATTCTTTGCAAACAAATTGGAAATCGCATTGCTGGTTCTGAAAATGCGGATAAAGCTATTTTTTGGGGCGAAAAAACACTTTCTGGAATTGCCGATACCGTTCTAAAAATGCCTGTTATGGTGCCCAAATGGGTCAGAGAGAAAAACGAATACGGAGCTATAGTAATTGGAAGAAAAAAATTAGTTATTCCAATTAAGGCATTGGGTGGTTCTATCGGTACGAATGGTCTTCTGAAAGCGGAGGTCATTGAGTGCCGTGATTTTGAAGATTTGAAGAAAAAGGGAGATCAAGTAAAAGGCAAGATTGTTTTTTTTAACAAAGCCTTCGATCCTGTTTTTATCAATACAGGGTCTGCATACGGTAATACCTTTCCCATTCGAAGCGACGGTGCTTCAGAAGCAGCGAAATACGGTGCAGTTGGTTGCATTATTCGCTCTTTAACTTCGGCTGATGACCGATTCCCACATACGGGCGCAATGGCCTACAAATCGGATGTGCCTCAAATTCCGGCAGCGGCAATTTCAAGTTTGGACGCACATATATTACACACAAAATTAGAGCGGTCGAACGTTTTTTTTGAAATGAAAATGAATTGCGAGTTATTCCCCGATGTGAAGCAATTCAATGTTATTGGTGAGATTAAGGGAACTCAATTTCCTGATAAAATCATTGTAGTTGGTGGTCATTTAGATTCTTGGGACGTTGGGGAGGGAGCTCATGATGATGGTGCGGGCATAGTTCAGAGCATAGAAGTTTTGCGATTGCTAAAACAGGCTGGATATAAACCGGCTTGCACCATTCGTTGTGTATTGTACATCAATGAGGAATTCGGAAATGACGGAGGTATAACTTATGCAGACTCAGTTCGTGCGCAACAGTTGAATCACATTGCAGCAATAGAAAGTGATGCTGGAGGCTTTACTCCCAAAGGTTTTTCTCTTGATGGCACAGACGAACAGGTGGAGTGGTTGAAGGGATTACAAAATTTTTTCGACCCATACAATTTGTATGTTTTTAAGCGGGGGGGAAGCGGTGTCGATATTTCACCACTTAAAAATGGAAAAACAATGTTATTCGGGTTGCAAGTAGATGGTCAGAGGTATTTTGATTATCACCACACGGATAATGATGTTTTTGAAAATGTTAACCGAAGAGAACTTGAGCTTGGAGCAGCAGCTATGACTTCATTGGTTTATTTTCTAGATCAAAGAGAAATAAAAAGGGGTGAATAATCACCCCTTTTTATTTAATTCGAAATTACGAGCTTCAGGCGTTCTTGATTGTCTTTGGTATCTCTTGTATGGAGCTGATATATTCCAGTTCCAAGATGAGATAAATTTAATTCAATGTTGGTAGTACCAACTGGAATTAGGCCTGCATCCACTATTTTCCCTGTCATGTCAGTAATCTGGTAAAGCACTTTGAATTGTGTCTCAGGCATTTGAAGAGTAAATATACCTGTAGACGGATTCGGGTATGCAGATAGGTGAAGCTGATCATATTCGATGATATCATTTCGTTGAACCAGTTGTTGCTCTTTATTTTCATCTTGAAGAATCATTGCACTTGTAACGATACACATGGTTTGAGCATTTCCATAGGTTCCCGCTTCAGTTAAGAAATAGGGTCTCGTGCGCACTGAATAGGTAGCACCAAATTCAAGGGCAGAGACAAAACCCAATCCAAGAATATTTGAATTTGTATTTACCATGTATGTGATTGGGGATGCAATGGGTAAACCTGTGGATGGATTAATCTTCGTGAATTCCCATTCCCAAGCAGTGCTTCCACAAATCCAAGGTAGTGTGGTTACATTGGCATATCGAAGTCGTGGACCACTTGCACAACGATCAGTTGATTTCAGTTCTGAACTAGGTTGTGTGCCTGTGCTCATGGAATTGAATGTAGGGGGTGCAGATTCAATAATTTCATTATTACCCAATCCGTCTTGCATGGTATAAAGGGCATAAATCTTAACATTGTATGTGCGGCTAAAAGATAAGCCGAGGCAGTTGCCAAGGATAAGGATATCACTGGCCTGAGTGCGAGTAAAAGTCGAATTTGGACTTGCAGCTTGGGTAAATTCGAATCGATAAGAAACACCTGTTCCTCTGTAGGATGCCTTGTATTGATTGCAGAGAGAGAATGGTCCTGTTCCAGAAATAGGAACTGTATATCTTAAGTATCTGAGACAAATACTGAAGTTTCCAGCACCAATTGAACTGTCGTAATTTCTTACACCGATGTAATAGGTTTGACCAATGTTAAGTCCTCCAATGTTTAATCGTTCTACGGTTCCTGTTCCAGTTAAATTTTCGGTGTCAATGGTTTGATAGGTATTATCTAATAGCTCTATGACTCCGTTTGTTGAAGCTGCGGTTACTTGAATGCTAATTGCAGGATGAGTGGCTGTAAATTTGTACCAGATATCTTCACCTGTAACCACGGTTGAGTTTGCTACAGTGGTTACTGTTGCTCCGTTAAAAGTACCATTGTAGTTGGTGCAGGTGGCGGTAATAGATGGAGAGGTATTAATTGCAGTCCAGGGATTATCTCCAACAACGCAAGGGCCTAATATACAAATGGCGTTATTCGGGAATAAGGCATTGGGGTTGTAGTTGCAGGCACTTGCAATGGTACAACCAAAGCAGTCGTTGTTTGTTCCAACAGATACGCCCGTTGAGGATGTACTGCCTGTTCCTGTTAAAGTACCGGTGTTAGTTCCTGCAAGGCTCCATGTTATTTCACTTGGAAAATCACCACCATTAATTTGTAAATAATAACATCCGTCAGGGACACAGAAGTTCACAATTTGTGAACTCATATTTTCATCCATTGTACCTGTATAAAGTACAGTTGAATTGAGGTCTACTAGTGTGTAAGTTCCGCTATTCCAGGAATCACCCATGCTATCAAACATGGTAAAAGTTAAACATGTTGCAAGGCAGCAGCTTCCATCGTCAATTGTGGCTGTGGCATTGAAATTACAAGCTGCAGCATTCATGCATCCGCGACATGATTCATACTCACAAGAAGCATCGTCACACGTTGCCAATGCATTATAGTTGCATGCGGTATTATCTGTACAACCGATAACTCCACCACCGATTGAGAATCCCACGGTATCATTAAAGGCATTGTAAATGGGGGTATTCAGAAATGTGCCTTGAATGATAATTGCACTTGATTGATCCGTAAGTGTGTATACTGCCGTGTTCCATCCGTCACCAAAGCTGTCTTCCAATCTAAATTGATAACAGTCAGCTGAAAGGCATACAGACCCTGAACTTGCTCCTGATCCTGAGAAAAGAACTGTATTCGTGCTATTCACAAGTTGATAGCTCATTTCTGAAGGGTAGAGCCCTGCAGTGATTTCAATTTCGCCACATGTGGAGAAGCAACAACTTCCGTTATCAATGGTTGCATTCGCATTGTAATTACAAGCACTTGAATTTGTGCATCCTTGATTGGTGCAACTTCCGTCGTCTATTGTTGCACATGCATTATAGTTTGCAGCAGTCGCATTCGTGCAACCCGCTACCGAAGAGGCGCTTAAGGAAATTTGACAAGTACCTTGTGCGCCCGCGAAGCCGTCTACTTGAATATAGTAAGTATTACCTGCAATTAAATGAGTACATGTAAGTGTCAAACTAGCGTGCTCACCAACCCCGCTATCATCATCTCCTGCTACGAAGCCAGAACCACAAGCACTCCAAACAGCAATTTGAGAATCATTTAATGTACCTCCCGAAATTCCAGAGGTGGAAATTGTTACTCCTCCCGAAAGCGGTGCAACAAATGAAAACCAAACGTCATTCTGCACTCCATCTGACCAATTAATAGGAGAGCTACCATTTGAAGTGCTACAGGTATTGTCAACAGTAGCGCTTGAACCAATACTCAGTGAGGTCGCTCCAGTACAAGCATCATTTGAAGAAGCATAATAGCATGAACCATCACTGATGTTTGCGGCTGGATTATAATTGCACGCAAGAGGGTCGGTGCATCCATATACATCTATATCTGTATTGAAGTCAGAAGCAAAAATTCCGTTGAAGGATAGAAGTGAAATGAAAATGAGTAAAATGGATTTCATAAAAGGAGAGGTTAAATACAATTTGCTTACGATTTGAAATGAGAAAAGGTTTCGTTAATTATCTACCAAACATTTTTTTGTGCCAAGAATTCTGAAATTCCTTCCATTTTGAGCTGTTCCATTCACCCAGATTTGTGATGGTAGTGTCTAAAACATGTGTAGAGTCAGTGACAACATTTGCCTTACGTAGCGCCCAAAAATGAGACAATGCTGTTGTTTTCAGCTCTTCATTTTCTTTGTAGAATACAATAAGTCTATCGAATAAATGAATGTTTTGCTCAGAGCTAAATTGTTGGATCATTCGATTTAACTTGTCTATACTACAGCCGCTTGCCAACATTTTTTGCTCATCCAATGATACTATTAGAATTTGATTCAATTCTATCCAACATTTTCCGAATAATTGGTTGCCATGGTTATTCCAAGTCATTAAAAAGGTAGAAACAGATTTTAAAAGATGCTCTTGTGTCTCTTGACTTAGCTCTGTTGAGCTGCAAAAAATCCAGATTCGATCGTCTTGATTTATACTATTCATGTTTTCCATTCGCAAAGAGATTGGTGACCATCAAAAAAATGATACCTAATACAGGTGTTTGCAAAATTCCCATTAATCCTCGCGTTATTGGATAGAATTCGTTATTTAAATTCAACAGAGTTCCTAACAATTGACTGCATAATGCAATGATGAAAATAAGTGCGCTTAAGTAGTATAGAAGTTTGAAATGGAATTTGGGAGAGTTAAAAAAACGTAAAATCAAAATATTTATTCCCAAATGAATTAAGACAGATAGAGCCGTAATGAACCATTTCAAAACTTTCAGCTGAATATGGCTCATGGCATAAAGTGTCTTGATATTTCCGTGACTGTAGTAATAATCGAAACTGCCCTGTTCTTTCAATTGTGCTAAAGCTTCAATTCGTTGTTCAGGAGGTAGATTAAAGAAGTGTGGGACATTTGTAGATTTATCTAATATAAAGTTCACACTAACTTTTACTCTTTCTTGGAAGAATCCAATGAAAAGAATGACAACGATTAAGGGTATAATCAAACGCCACTTTGTCATTCTTGATCGATCTGGTGCAAGAGGGTTTTATTTGAATGTTTGGACCACCAATACCAAAGTAAAAAGACATAACTGTAAACTAATACGGTAAAGGTGTAGTCATGGTTGAAGGAAAGGTAATCTTCATTCCAATAAACAATTAAGGCCAAGGATGCGATTCGAATCACATTCAGTAATTGTATGGTTATTAGCCCAAACGGAATGAACCACAATCGACGTTTATTTTCTCCGGGGTAAGCAAAAATGAAAATGGCAAAAAGTGCCATGAGTATCATGCCATCGCAGGGGGCTCCTACAGTTACTCCAGGTGTACCCGCAATTGCAATGTGATTTCTGAAAATACCATCATCGAACACACTCAAATCAAATCCCAAAATGCGCAGAAGAAATTCTGCGCAATGAACCAAAAAATCTACAAGGTAACCGTCAATTGGGGTTTTGGGTAACAGGTACAACTCGTACAAAAAGTACCAACAGATGTACGCCGTAAAGCCAATAAAAATGAATCGAAGTAAGGGATTTTTTAGTTGAAAAATCACTTGTTATTCAAAGATTTTTTCCGCAGTTCGTAAGCTTTTTTCCCACCTAGAGCAACACCGGCTGCTATGAGAAAGCTCACGCCTCCATCTATAGGACAAACCGTTCCGAAAGGCTCTCCACATGGGGGTGCGCCGCCTCCGGGGGGATCTGGAACTTGAGCCGAGACAATTGCAACCACAAAAAACGCAGCCAATGCCAACGAGAACTTCAAATTTCTGTTTGTCATGTGGCAAATATAACCATATACTTTTTACTTACACCCTATGAATTTAATTTTTTCATTCGTGTCTCAAATAGTATATTTGTTGGTTAACAGTAGAGAATGTCAGAAGTAAAGTCCAGTTTCTTAGATGCGGATGATTTAAAACCCATTTTGCGGTTCTTAAGCAAGAACTGGTTTCTCATTGTTGTTAGTGCTATAATTGCATTTATCTCCTCTTATTTTTACGCACACAGATTGCCAAGTATCTATGCAGCAAAGGCTGAAATACTTTTGAAGTCTTCTGAAACCTACGACTATCAGAAAAAGGTATACAGTGAACTCGGTTACATATCCCTCATGCAAGATGTGACCAACCAAAAGCGAATAATAGCGAGTTATGATTTAGTAGAGAAATCTCTAGAAAAATTGGACTTTTCTATTACGTATTTCTTGGTAGGAAGGGTTAAAACACTGCAGGTAGATGAATTTGATGCTATTCGTGTGAAATGTGATTGGCAGAAATTAGATCCGAAGATGTACAATGTGCCTTTCAATGTTAAGGTTTTGGATATGTCCCGTTACGAATTTAGTTTCGAGGCCAATGGTAAATTAAATATCGCAACCTACGAGTTTGGAAAACTGATATCAGAACCCACTTACGAACTGCAAATTGATTTAGCTGATCACGTTGATGAATCAAGACTAGGCACTGTGCTTGAACAAAATTTTCAGTTCAAAGTTAAACCGCTGAAACAACTCGTTGAAAAGTACAAGGGCGCTCTTACCATAGAAAACGTCGAGTACACGAGTATCTTGAACCTGACTTGTAACGATGAACTTCCTTCAAGGGCTAAAATGTTTTTGGACACCTTAGCGAAGGTGTACATTGACTACACCCTCTACAATGAAATTGCAGTTAATGAAAACACGCAGAAATACATTGACAAGCAAATAGATGAAATAGTAACCATCATTGACTCTTTGGAAATGGCTATGGAGTCCTTTAAGGATGCAAGAGACATTTTGGATTTAAGTAAGGAACAAGACGCAGCATTCGAAGCGCTTACACAATCTGATATAGATCTTAGGGATCTTGAATTGAGAAGGGAATCAATTCTTAATCTCGAGAATTTTTTGAAAAATGAGCCCGATAAGGCAGTCATTCCACCAATGAACTATCTGCGAGAAGAAGACCTTACGCTGACCGAATTGGTGAAAGATTTATTTGCATTGAAGCAGAAGAGAGCCACACTTTTAGTTGACGTGAAATACGGAGATTTGCGCGTTCAACGTGTAGACTCAACCTTAAACACCATACGAAATAGCATTTTTAGATATACGCGAGATACACGTGTTGCAATTGATAGTCAGATAGAAGATCTTCGAAATCAAATAAGAGATTTGGAGGGAAAACTTGCTGGAATCCCAAAAAGTGAAAGAGATCTGTTGAGCATTGAAAGGAAGCTCAAGGTGAATGAAGAACTTTATACTTTTTTGTTGGAAAAAAAGGCGAATACAATTATTGCCAGAGCTGCAATTATTCCACAAACCTCCATTATTGAAGCCGCTCGAGCAATGGGAGCTGTTGGTCCCGATAGGCAATCAATCATTTATCTGTGGATAGGCGCAGGAATTTTTATAGCACTTTTAATCGGGTTAATTCGAATGCTGTTCTTTGAACATATAGAACACCTCAGAGAATTGAAATCGTTAACCAAACTACCGGTTATAAGTGGAATTCCGAATTATGAAGAAATTGAAAGAGATCCAATTGCTATAGCTGCTAACCCAAGAAGTAATGTCAGTGAGGCGTTTCGAACCCTACGAACCAACCTTCAATATTTGCTTCCCGATGATGGATCAAAAATTATACTCGTGTCTTCTCTTCATCCTGGTGAGGGAAAGACCTTCGTTTCATCTAATCTAGCCGCAACCATTGCTAAGGCCTCAAAAAAGGTACTTTTGCTCGACTTTGACTTGCACAAACCAAAGGTGCACAAGATGTTTAAGCAGCACAACACAGTGGGCGTAACAACATATTTAATTGGAAAATCGAACTACCAAGATTTGGTGTTTAAAACACAAGTTGAAAATTTAGATGTCATTTTCGCTGGTCCTGTTCCACCAAATGCATCAGAATTAATCTTAAATTCCATGGTGTCTGAATTATTTCAAGACGCCTTGAAACATTATGACTTTGTAATTGTGGATACCCCGCCAATATTGCTGATTACCGACTCTCTTGTTCTTCTTTCCAAAGTGGATAGAGGAATTCTGGTAATGAATACCCAAAAGGCTACCAAGCAAGGTATTCAATACTTGGAAGATGTATTGTCACAAAATAATTTGAATAATACAAGCCTACTCCTAAATAATATCAAGCAAAAGCGGTGGAGGTATTACTATGGTAAATATGCGTATCGATACGGATATGGCTATGGATATGGTTACGGCTACGGATATGGTTATAGTTATGGTTATAGTTATGGTGAGGAATCAAAGAAACGTAAAAAGAAATCCGATGATTAACCATGGTATCGCTTATAATTACAACCTATAATTACGCCCAATTCGTAGAACGGGCCATTCGAAGTGCGTTGGAGCAATCGCTCTCAAAATCTGAGTTTGAAATTATTGTTGTCAACGATGCTTCAGTTGACGCCACCTCAGAGATCTTACTGAACTATGAAGATTCTTGCAGAATTTTTAATTTAGATTCAAATGTTGGTTTGGCAGCAGCGCGCAATTTTGGAATAAAAAAGGCGCGTGGACAATTTGTGGTATTCCTAGATGCCGATGATTATATACATTCTGAAACGCTTCGTACGCAGCGCCTTTTTTTAACTGAGAATATTCGAATAGATGCAGTTTCAGTGGATTATTATCATGTAGATGAAAGGGGAAAACACATGCAACATGTTTCGGCTGAAACACACCCGATAGCTTGTGGAATCATGTTTCGAAAGGATTATTTATTCCACATAGGACTATATGATGAATCATTTAATGCAAGGGAGGAGGAGGATCTTCGGATTCGATGGGAAAAAGGTGGTTATGCCATATTCAATGTTCCACTTCCTTTGTATAGATATCGCATGCACGATTCAAATTTAACGAAGGATACTGAACGCATGGAAGAATTTGCTTTGCATCTAAAAAATAAACACGGAGAATGAAAGCGATTTTTCTCAAAGGTGACCTGATTCATTTGCGACCGCTTCAACTAGAAGATGCCAACGATGTATATCTAAAATGGATCAATGACCCAGAAGTTACAAGAGGCATGGCAACGGGTTATTTTCCAACCACCATTGAACAACTTAAAGCCTACGTTTCAGGAACGTTGAATGATGCCAATACCATTTTTTTGGCCATGTGCGATGCTGAAGGTAAACACATTGGTAATTTGAAAATAGATCGAATTGATTGGATAGCGGGTACTTGTGAATTGGGAATAATAATCGGAGAAGAATCAGCAAGAGGAAAAGGCTATGGTAAGGCCGCAATGAAATTAATTATTCAGCATGCTTTCAATGAATTGAATCTGCGAAAAATTTCTTTGGCCGTCTTCGAAAATAACCCTGCCGCTCAACATCTGTATGAATCACTTGGTTTCGAACTTGAAGGAACTTTCAAAAACCATGTATTTAAAGAAGGTAAGCTCTGGAATAAATACTATTACGCATTGTTTAATCCGAATCAAATGCTATGAATTTTGCCCTATTACAAGCACGAATGGGGTCGACCAGACTTCCAGGGAAGGTTTTGAAAGAGTTGCACGGAAAGCCCATGCTATTGTGGATTATTGAGCGTTTACGCATTGCTCAGTGTATTGATAAATTGATAATTGTGACCTCTACGAATGCTGAAGATGATGCAATTGAAGATTTTTGTACTCGAAATAATATCCTCTTTTCTCGCGGTTCTGATTGGGATGTTTTGTCTCGATTTTATCACGCGGCCATTGAACATGGTGCTACTGAAAATGATGTTGTGATTCGAATGACAAGTGATTGTGCAACACATCATGGATCAACCGTAGATTGGGCATACAAACAGTTTCAATTCTACGGAACCGACTTATTCTCCAATAGTAACGAAGATCCATTTTTCTTGGAAGACGGATTCGATGTTGAAGTAGTTAAGTTTCATGCATTAAAAACGGCTTTTTCAGAAGCAAAATTGATGAGTGAGCGTGAGCATGTCATTCCATATTTGAAAAACTCGAAAAAATTCACGCTGGGATTTCGGAAAATGAATGACTCATGCAATTATAAGTTGTCTGTAGACACCCAGGCTGATTTCACATTCGTAGAGGTGTTATTTTCAAAATTAGACCCGAATTCTTTTCAAATTCAGCATGTAGTAGATTTGTTACAGTCTGAACCAAGTATTTTAGAGCTAAATAAAGAAAGTATAATTAACGCGGGCTACGCGAAGTCCCTGCGAGAAGATAAAATTGTAAAATGAAAAACATTACTTTACCTAAAATCACAAACTTCACTAAGAGTGATGAATACAGAAGTAAAATTCACAATCTCATACCTGGAGGAGCACACACCTACTCGAAAGGAGATGACCAGTTTCCAATAAAATCACCAGCAGCAATTACACACGCCAAAGGCGTTTATTGCTGGGACCTGGATGGAAATAAATATCTAGATACACTCATGGGATTGTATAGTGTTTCACTTGGTCATGCTTATGAACCGGTTCTAGATGCTGTACGGACGCAATTAGAAAAGGGTGTGAATTTCACCCGACCCAGTGTCATTGAAATGGAGATGGCTGAGAAATTCCTCTCTTTGGTGCCACAACATGACATGATCAAATTTGCAAAAAATGGATCAGTGGTTACCACTGCAGCTGTAAAGTTATCGCGGGCATATACTGGAAGACATGTTGTTGCAAGACCTGCAGAGCATCCATTCTATAGCTATGATGATTGGTTTATTGGTTCAACAAGTTGTGATTTTGGAATTCCTACCGAAATAAAACAGTTTACGGTTACTTATAAACAGGATTCTTTAGAGGATTTGGAACGCATGTTCAATGAATATCCGAATCAAATTGCCTGTGTTATTTCAGAGCCAGAAAAATGGAATGTATTGGAACCTGATTTTTATCAAAAGGCCATTGCTCTTGCACACAAGCACGGTGCACTTTGGATCATGGATGAAATGATAACCGGATTCAAATCAGATTTTCCAGGATCAATAAAGAAATTCAATGCAGAACCAGATTTTTGCACTTGGGGGAAAGGAATTGCTAACGGATTTTCTTTTTGTGCATTAACAGGCAAAAAAGAAATAATGGAATATGGCGGCATTCGAAGGAAGGGGGAGCCAAAGGTGTTTTTAGTAAGCACAACCCACGGGGGCGAAACGCATGGAATTGCAGCTGCAATGGCCACAATTGACGTGTATGAAAAGAACAATGTTATTCAACACAATCATGCCATTGGCGATTATTTTATTCGTGGGGTACATGAAATTCTGAGAAGACGAAATTTAACTGAATATTTTGAAATCACCGGATTCAATTGGTGTGTTGGCTTGGTTGTTAAAAATGCACAAAAGGAACCAGACTTCTTTTACAGAACCTTATTCATGCAAGAAATGATTGAACGTGGTGTGTTGTATCAAGGTATTTTGTCGCCATCTTTTTCACACACTACAGCGGATATAGATTTTATGTTAGCTGCATTTGATGAGAGTTGTGAGGTTTTCGAACGAGCACTTGAGTCTGGTTACCAAAACTATTTAGTGGGTGAAGAAATTAAACCTGTATTCCGAAAATTTAACTAATGGAACCTATTCGCACAACAGATCCTACTCAAATTAATTTTAGAGCGAAATTTGATCTTACTGGAAAAGTAATTGTAATCACAGGTGCATGCGGTCTGGTAGGGAGGGCATTCTGTGAAGCAGTTGCTCAATTTGGAGGAAAGGTTGTTGTAGCCGATATAGCTCAGGCAAACCCCAAAGCTTTCGCGCAGCAACTATCAGAGAGAAATAATGTTCAATGTGAAGGCTTTGAATTGAATGTAGCCGAAAGGAAATCAGTCATCGCATTGCGTGACTTTGTTTTTGAAACATTTCATTCTCTTCATGGAATAGTAAACGCACATCAGAACAAATCGCACTTGGTTTTTGAACCTTTTGAAACGGTTTCCGATGACAATTGGGACACAGTAATGGATGTGAATTTAAAAGGCACTTTTTTAATGTGCCAAGTTCTTGGTAGTTCTTTAGCAGAGAATGGAGGTGGCAGTATTGTGAATATTCCGTCTACTTATAGTGTTGTAGCTCCAAACCAGAATCTGTACAAGGGCACATCTCTTGGTTGCCCTGCAGCGTATAGTGCTTCAAAAGGTGGTATTGATGCCTTGTCAAGATATCTTGCTTCGTATTGGGCCGCCAAAAAAGTTCGGGTGAATATGATTACACCCCATGGAGTTTGGAACAATCACGAGGCGCAATTTGAATCGAATTTCGCGAAGTTTTCTCCCATGCAAAGACTGAGTTATAACCATGAAGTAGCCAGCGCTTTGGTATACTTACTTAGTGACGCCTCGTCATATGTGACCGGTGATAACATGCTTGTTGAAGGTGGATGGACAGTTTGGTGAAAAGGATATGAGCAATACCATGATTAAATCTTATTTCGATCGGCTTTGGCCCATATGCAGAAGCATTACTGGAGATGGTTTACGTCACTCGTTTCAAATCTTAAATGAGCTTATTCCTTTGGAATTGACCGAAGTTCCAACAGGAACAAAAGTACATGATTGGGAAATACCGAAAGAATGGAATATTCGCAATGCGTATATCCAACTTCCAAACGGTGAACGGATTGCACAGTTTAATGAGCATAATTTGCACGTTTTGAATTATAGCTCACCCATTGATCAAGACATAACTTACGAGGAACTTGCTCGTCATGTGTACACAATTCCTGAACAACCCAATGCAATACCTTATGTAACGTCATACTATCAAGAAAAATGGGGGTTTTGTATGCGTCATGAGGAATGGTTGAAATGCCCCAAGGAGGGCGTATATCGGGTATTCATTGATTCAGAATTGAAAATTGGCAGCTTAACCTACGGTCAGTGCCTATTGAAAGGAGAGACAGATGAAGAAGTTATTTTTTCTTCCTATTTATGTCACCCAAGCATGGCAAACAATGAGCTCAGTGGTCCGTTAGTCATGGCGGCACTTTATCAACGAATTGTATCGCTGCCAAAAAGAAAATATAGTTATCGATTTGTTTTGGCTCCTGAGACCATTGGTGTTATTGCTTTCTTGTCTGAATTCGGAAAGCAGTTGCAAGTGAAATGCAAAGCGGGTTGGGTGCTCACATGCTGTGGAGATAGCGGTAAAATACACTTTAAAGAAAGTAGAAGGAACAACACATTGACCGATAGAATTTCGAAGCATGTATTGTCACAAATTCAAGTGCCGCATACAATTCTTCCATTCTCAGTTGGTGGAAGCGACGAGAGGCAATACTGTTCGCCAGGATACAATTTGCCTATTGGGTCATTCATGAGAACGCCCTATCAGCGTTATGCCCAGTATCACACATCTCTGGACAATGAAGATTTCATCTCTTTTAGCGCTATGGAAGAGTCAGCAGAAATACTTTATCAAATGGTTTTAGGTTTAGAGTTGAATCAAACTTATCTGAATCTTGAGCCATTTGGGGAACCTCAACTTGGAAAGCGTGGATTGTATCCATCTTCGAATATGCCCAATACGGATCAACGCCAAGTCATACATGAACTCATGCATTTTCTGAATTGGGCCGATGGTGAGCATGATTTATTGGAGATAGCTGAAAAGAAAGGAGTCTCGTTATTCCAAATGGCATTGCATGCCAAAAAATGCGAAGAACAACATTTAGTTAAGATTGTATAATTTATTTCAACCTATTTTTGCAAAAAAAAAATTATGAAGTCATTGGTAGAAGCATTTCCTCAACATCTTGTAGAGGCATTAACAATAGGGCAAGCTGCTCAATTTGAAAATACAGACCGTCAATTTGAGAATGTAGTGATTTCTGGCCTTGGTGGTTCAGGAATTGGTGGAAAGATCGTATCTCAACTTGTTGCCGATTCATGTTGTTTACCTATTGTATGTACCAATGATTATACGCTTCCTGCATTTGTTGGAAGTAAGACTTTAGTTGTAATCTCAAGTTACAGTGGAGATACGGAAGAAACGGTTGCGGCGTATCAAGAAGCAAAACAAAAAGGTGCAACCATTTCTTGCATTACCAGTGGTGGAAAAATTGCAGGATTTGCGAAAGAAGATGGTTTCAATTGCATTCATATCCCTGGCGGTAATCCGCCTAGAAGTATGTTTGGTTATAGTTCAGTCCAAGTATTGTATACCTTGAAGGCCTATGGGATTTATTCGGGTGATTTCGAGTCAGAGTTGAAAAATACAATTGAGTTGTTAAATTCTGAAAAGGACGCTCTTCGCGCAGCAACCAAGAATTTAGCGCAAAAAATAGTTAGTCGTATTCCAATTCTATATAGCGAAGCCAACTACGAAGGAGTTGCTATTCGCTGGAGACAACAGATCAACGAAAACTCTAAAATGCTCTGCTGGCATCACATATTTCCTGAAATGAATCACAACGAACTTGTTGGCTGGACAGGCGGTGATAACAGAGTAGCAGTTCTGTTGATTCGTGCCGAAGATGACCATAAAAGATCTCAAATTCGAATGGAAATTTGTAAGAAATTAATGGCAGAGAAATGCGACACAATCGAAGAAATTTGGGCTAAGGGAAGCAGTAGACTTGAAAGAGCGTATTACCTTATTCATTTTGGAGATTGGTTGAGCATTGACTTAGCTGAATTGCGCAATGAAGATGCAACAGCTATTCCAGCCATCATCTTTTTAAAGAACGAACTCTCGAAAATTTAAATGCCTCGCCAAGTTCAATTCATTGATTTTGGACGAAAGGAATACAAGGAGACTTGGGATTTACAAGAGGAGTTGTTTCAACAAAATGTTTCAAAAAAATTAGCCAATAGAAGCGCCGGTTTGCCTGATGGAACCGGAACAATTGACCGATTAATCTTCGTTGAGCACCCACATGTTTACACCTTAGGTAAAAGCGGAGATGCGTTTCATTTATTGATCTCTGAGCAGAAATTAAAGGAAATAGATGCTACGTATTTTCCAATCAATAGAGGAGGAGATATTACCTACCATGGTCCCGGTCAAATTGTTGGATACCCACTACTTGACTTAGAGCATTATTTCACTGATATTCACAAATACATGCGGTATTTGGAAGAGGCAATCATTCGCACTCTCGCTCATTACGGATTGAAAGGTACTCGTATTGAAGGACTGACAGGTGTTTGGTTGAGAAATGCAGATGGGACTAGTGAGCGAAAAATTGCAGCCTTGGGCGTTAAATGCAGCAGATGGCTCACCATGCATGGTTTCGCATTTAATGTAAATACTGATCTAACCTATTTCAACCATATTGTGCCTTGTGGAATCACGGATAAGAAAGTAACCAGCCTTCAAACCGAAATTGGTCATACTTGTGAATTGAATGAGGTAAAGCGAATATTACTGCAAGAACTCTGTGAAGTTTTTCAGTTTGAAATTGCACCTTGGAGTGTTGATTAGTCTTAAAGTATAAAACCAAATGCAGAAAATTCAGAAGTATTTTTGAATATGCAGAATTTTTTTGAAGCGTTTTATCATTTACAAGGATGGATGGATCTACTAACACTTGTTGTTATGGAGATTGTTCTTGGAATTGACAATATCATTTTCATAGCAATTGTCACGGGCTATCTTTCGAGTAAGTCAGAACAAAAATCAGCACGATTTTTAGGATTAACCTTCGCACTTGTATTTCGTATAGGTCTTTTGTTCACTCTTTCTTTTATAGCTCATTTGGAAAATGGTATTTTCAACATAGGGCATTACCCAATCACGGGTAGAGGCATTGTCTTATTTTTAGGTGGGCTTTTCCTCATAATTAAAACAACGAATGAAATTTGGCATAAGTTTAAAATTGCCGACAAGGAAGAAAAAAGTTCGACTCAAAAAATTAGTTTGGTTCAGGCTATACTTCAAATTACCCTCATTGATATTGTTTTTTCGGTAGACTCTATTATTACAGCTGTTGGTTTATCAGATCATGTGGCAATTATGATAGTAGCAGTGATTATTAGTATGGTGGTCATGTTGGTTTTTGCACCTCATGTGAGCGCATTTATTGAGAAATATCCTACGCTTAAGATGTTGGCGTTGGTGTTTTTGGTAGTAATAGGATTAAACTTAGTTTTAGAAGCTTTAGAAAGTGCGAAGGCTATTCATATTCCTGAATATGTAGATGTGAAGATCTATTCTTATGTTGCCTTTGGATTTGCATTATTGGTAGAGCTTCTGAACATTCGCTTGCATCATGTTAAAACGAAAAAGGGAAGGTCATGATTATTATCGAAAACACATTGGTTAGCGAAGATTTATTTGAAGAGCATTTTGTTTGTGATTTAGTTTCTTGTAAAGGGGCGTGTTGCGTAGAAGGAGACAGTGGTGCTCCTGTAGATGAAGACGAAATAACTCAGGTTCAGGATGCATTTGAAGCCGCAAAGCCGTGGATGACAAAAGAAGGTATTGCTGCAGTTGAATCGTATGGTGGTGTTGTTCAAGATTCAGATGGTGACTGGGTGACAACTTTGGTTTCAGAGAAAGGTGCTTGTGCTTTCGTTCATTACACATCAGATGGCACCGCTTTGTGTGCCATTGAAATGGCTAATAAAGCAGGCCATACCCAATTTAGAAAACCCATTTCATGTCATTTATATCCAATTCGGTTAACAAAATTGGCTGATTACGTTGGTTTAAATTATCACAAATGGCCCATCTGCGCACCTGCATGCACATGTGGTTCAAAACTTCAAGTACCTGCATATGCTTTTTTGAAAGATGCCATAATTCGAAAATTTGGAGAACCTTATTTCTTGCAATTGCATGAGGCATATCGCTTATGGAAATCAGAAAAATAATACTTTCAGTTTCTCTGTTGATTGTGAGTTTCATGACTTCAGCACAATGGAACCCCATGCCAAAACCAAGTTGGTCAGAAGGATTTGAACACTTTCAACTGTGTGATATAAAGAACGGGAAAGTATTGTTTTTAAGTCAGCGATTGGCTCAAGTTATGGGTCAAGGAACCATGTTTGAATCAAAAATCTCACGACTCCATGAATATGACCTCTTCACTGGAAGGGAATCAACATTGTTCCCAAAAGATTGGAATTTTGCAGAAGGAAATGCATGTTATGGTCAATCGAATAAAGAAGTCTTCTACGAAAGTAAAATTCTTCCCAATGGAACAAATGGAAGATGGTCAAAAATACATGTCTATACGAAGAGTGAAAATGTGCAATTTGGGGTTAAGTTGAATTTAATCAATTTTGATCAAGACGGTTTTGATTGCATTCATCCGCTTTACATTGAAAATTTGCATTTACTCGTTTTCTCGAGTAATAAAGCCGGTGGTGAAGGCGGATATGATTTATACGGAAGTTATCGTTTAGATTCAGTTTGGAGCCCTGTTTTCTCACTCGGTTCAGAGGTCAATACATCATCAAATGAATTTTTTCCTGCAGTTCAAGGAAATGAATTGTTCTACACAAGAGTCGGGGAAAACGGCGTTTCTCATAGTTTTAAAGTTCAACTGAATACACAGTTTCAAGGTGTGCGTCCTTTCACTGAATTCAATGGGTGTAACCGCTTAGTTCCTTTCGGTACGAATCAAATGTATACCGAAAAAGAAATGAAGGCTTTTTGGTACGAACAAGCCCAGAAAAAAGAAACATACTCGCTTAAGCTTACAAATGAAACAGGACAATTGGCTCATGTCGCAGTGCGAATAGAGCGCAATGACGGCTTCGATTTTTTAATAGCAAAGACCAATGAAAACGGTTTTACAGATTCATTTCAATTTTCAGCAAACGAGAAAGTAAAAATGAGTCTTCAAGGAAATTGGCAAGCGCTACAAATGCCAATTTATGGAACTTTATATAGCAGCAAAGGCAATCCAATTCGAAAATACAAATTCAATGCTTCTGGTATAATTCAATTTGAATTGTTGGATTTTATTTTTTCAAAGGTGAAGTTTCTAAATGTGCGTGATGAGTCTCAACTCTTAGATTTCAACGCGCCGAGTCAAGTTCCAAATAAATTGATTTTATACTTTCAAAATAATGAATCAAAAATTGATCAATCGGGACAATTATTAATGGAAACGTGGATGAATGAAGTTAATCCGAATAAGTTCAACGGTACATATAGAATCACCGCTTTTAGCAGTAGAGACGGCAAGAGAGAAAAAAACTTGAAATTGGCTCAACAGCGCTTAAATGCAGGTCGGGAATCTTTGTTGAAATTGGGTGTGTATCGAAGCCAGATTGAAATGCAAATTGGGGGCATTGAGGAAAGAATTGAAGGAGGTAGAAGGGTGGAAATAGAGTTCTTACCTTTGCAGGAAGTTACGGATTGATTAAAAATAGAAACAATGGGTATTTTTAAGAGACTTTTTCCAAATAATGAACTGAGATTAGTGAAAGGTTCAATTTCTAAATCTGGAACCTCTGTTGTTGATGGCTTGGAAAATCAAGGTACTCAGAGATGGGTTATGGTTCATGAAACGCCTATAACGCGTGTGAATGACGGTCTCTATCATTCGCAATGGGGAGATGATGTTAAAGTGGTATGTGACGGGAAGAATCAAATGATTGCATATTGGAATTCAACTCGAAATTCAGGAAGTGGTTCGAATTATACTGCGGTTATTGGGGCCATAGCACTAGATCTGTTCTTTATTGTTTTTGCCATGTACGGACCAGGTGATATTTGGAATTTCATTTGGAAGAATGAGTGGTTTGCTCAACATTGGTGGTATACCATTTTTGTTATTTCTCTATACGGTCTCTACGGTTTTTTGTGGACTCCCATGTATGTTGTTTTGGAGTTGAAAAGACAGAAGAAAGCTCAGGTACTTTTAGCTTCTTGATTCTGATATGAAATTCGGCAAGGTCGAGTTCAAGAAAGAGATTCAATTGAATCTGCCTGCGTTTACTTTCTACCAAGATAGAGATATTCAGAGTGAGCCACAGATAGAAATTATTACTGCAGGAACGGTTTGGAATGTTCCAGAATGGAAAGGCGTACACATTCCAAAGAAAACCAAGTCATCAGATTGCCTGAAGGAATACAGTCAACTTTTTTCAGCCATCGAGTTCAACGGTTCGTTTTATAGAATCCCCACAAGAGATCAAGTTCGGAAATGGAGAGAACAGGTAAATGATTCTTTCTTGTTCTGTCCGAAATGGCCGCAAGCCATCTCTCACTGGAGACAATTCGAAAATTGTGAGCGTGATTTGGATCAGTTCTTTTTGGCTTTGGATGCATTTTCTGGGAATCTAGGAATGAGCTTTATTCAATTACCACATCATTTTAGTATTCAAAAAAAAGAGCGACTCATTTCGTTCCTTGAACGGCTTCCTCATGATTTGGAGTTGGCAGTAGAATTTCGACATGCTTCATGGTTTGAAAATGGAGAATTACAAAAGTTGGCTCCGTTCTTTGCTGCACGCAATTGGTCCATGATCATCTGTGATACGCTTGGAAGAAGAGATGCGGTGCATGGAGAAATAACAAGTACAGATTTGATTGTTCGATTTGGGGGCATGTTTGATACTCCCGCTGATGAACATCGAATTCACGAATGGACTAAAAATTACGACTTGTTTCGTCAGAGAGGTGTTCAACGAGTTTGGGTGTGGATTCATCAAGAAAACAGCATTCGAACACCGGAAAGTGCAGAGCAATGGTTAAATGAAATAAGGGAAATGCCCTTCATTCAGGGAAGGTAAATACAACCTCCACAGCTGTCTTTGCGAGCTCCTGTAACCTCTGAAAGCGCATTGGGTTGTTCCATAATTCTTAAATATCCCAATAAAGCGAAAATAAGGGCTTCTTTGAATTGAATGGTTTGTTCATCAGGTACAATAATCTCCGTTGAAGTTTTAGATTGAATACGTTCTATCAGAAATTGATTTAAAGCCCCTCCGCCAGTCATGAGAGCCCTTCCACTCCAGCCGTCGAGTGTAGACGCTATTTGTTCCGCAACATGTTCAGTGCACGTGGCAAGTAAATCACGTATACTTAAGTTACTTTGCCCAAGTATGGGTAGAAAATGAGTTTCAAACCATTCTTTTCCTAATGATTTCGGAGGAGTATGCTGATAATATTCAAGGTTGTTTAATTGCTTCAGTAAATCTGTATTTACTTGCCCCCTTCTTGCAATTTCTCCGTTGATATCAAAAGGTTGACCCATTTGCTCAGCAAGCATATTGAGAGCCATGTTCGCCACACAAATATCAAAGGCATGTAATTCATTCATGAAGGAATACGAGATATTCGCTATACCTCCAATGTTGACACGAAAATCGAAATTTGAAAATAGATATTTATCACCTATTGGAACCAAGGGAGCACCCTGCCCCCCCAATGCAACATCTGTTGTTCTGAAGTCGCATATTGTGGGAAGAGACGAATGCACTGCAATATGAGCGCCACTGCCAATTTGTACGGTTAGCGCCTCTTGCGGTTGGTGAAATACAGTATGTCCATGGCTAGCAACAGCAAATGGATATAAGTTGAACTCTTCACAAAATAGTTTGACCTGCTTGCCGCAATAGATTCCAAAATCTACATGCAATTGTGAGAGTTCTAAAGCGGAACATGCATGTGCCTGACGTAAGATTTCCTTCCAACTGGAGTCATACGTAACCGTATTAGAAGCTACTATTTCATAGGCGTATCCGGTATTTTGTTCAATAAATTTTACGGCAACAAGGTCAAGTCCGTCGAGACTTGTTCCGCTCATTAACCCTATTATTACTGGTGAAGTACTCATGGCATGTAAAAGTAAAAAGGGGGAGCTAAACTCCCCCTTTATAATTCGAATGTATCACTTTAGTTGCGAACAACTATTGTTTTCTTCCAACTCTTATTTGAAGCATTTACCTGACATACATAAGTGCCGTCAGCTAAAGTAGGAAGTGAAATAGAATTCATTCCAGGTGTTACAACAGACTCAAATACCAATTCACCAAGGGTATTGAATATGGTTAAATTGGCCATGCCACTGTTTGTTGGAACACCAATCCACAAGTTGAAATTGGCAGGATTCGGATAAACATTTAAATCATTAGTCGACTGGTTTTCTTCAATATTAACCAATGACCAGGTTGCCATAAACTCCTGCAAATACAAATTAGCTACTCGAGCATCATGAACTACAACCGTATTTTCGTCATTGGTAGTTTGAGCAGCGCTACTCCAGTTGTGACTACCGGTTAACACCGTAGGGTCTGAATCGAGCGTGCTGTGGTCTACAATACAATATTTGTGGTGCAAATCATATGATATTGGCTCGTGTGTGCGACAGTCTTGACCTGCAGTAGTGAGGTAGGTATATTCTGAAGAGGGATCGCTGGTTTGTTCAATCATACCACGAACCAATACTAGGAATAAATCATCTTCAGCAATGATAGCATCTGCAATGTCTTGTCTTGTGAAAGCTAAGACAGCATAATCGAGATTCGCATCTGTTGTTTGAATGGTTTTGATAATAGCTCCATTTGCATTGTCGGTGGGAGAGAAATAACTTTCCACACGAATGTCATTTGGACCCAAGACATATTCAAGTGGCGTGTTGTTGGTTTTGGTTGAACCGAAAACACCATTCGGATTGCCAGGTTGAGCTCCAGACCCGCCCCACATTTCTTCGAACTCTAGGCGATATCCTCTTGCCAAACTTTGATCTTGGAAAATAATAATGTTGTTGAAGTCATTGTACATGTTGTTGTCTGTCCAGTTCATTGAACCTGTAAACACCCATGAATTAGCTGCAGAGTCTGGGTCAACTACAATAAACTTATTGTGCATGATTCCCGTGCCACTGGTATTGATTCTTTCAACAACGGGAATATTCGGATTCAATAAACCTAATCCCAATTGTGCAGTAGATCCGTCGGCTACAACTCTAACTTGCACTCCCGCGTTGAATCGATTGTTAATGGCATTTGCAATTACAGCATCATCAGTGAAATTGTAGATTGCAATATCCACTGCTTGCTGGGCGCGAAGAATGTAAGCGGCAATGGTATCATTTGAACCTGCACCTATCGAAAGTGCATTTTCATTGGTAGCGTAATTGGTATCAACTGCACGATTGAAATAGACACGTATTTCACCAGAACTTAAAGATTTCGTTGCATATGGGCGAACACTACTTGTGCTAGATCCGTCAACGTTTGCAGAAGTAACGGAAGCGTAATAAATGGTTCCAGGTTGTAGTCCAGGAATGTTAACCGTGTGGTTGGTGACACTTTCATTTACGTAAACCGTTTGACCAAGTGCTGGAGTTAATCCGTAGTCTACACGACTATCGCTTGCATTGTTGGTAGTCCAATTTAAATCAAATGATGAAGTAGTGATGTTTGTTTGAGTCACAGGACCAAGTAAAGCAACTCCTGGAGGCAGAATGAAATCATTTTCATCACGTGGTAAGATTTGATATCCTGCATCGTATGGTGCAGTTGCATCAAATTGAGAAACAATTCCCACAAGGGTAATGGCGCTCGCTGGAAGGTTTGTTCCAACCAATACACTTCCGTTTCGAATGTAGATAACACCAGATTCACCGTTCGATGTGAAGGAATAGGTTGAGTTTCCTGAGATTACAGATCCCGCTAAATCAAATTGAACATTTTCAATGGTAACAAGCTCACCTTCGTCATCTTCATTCACTTGAGCAGGTGTCATGAGTTGTGGAGTAGGGAGTGTATTGTTCGAAGAGACCACAGTAACAGCGGTTAAAGTTGAACCTACTTCCAATAAACCATTATACTGAGTAAGTACCCCCGTTACGGTAATAATGTCACCACGCATAGGAGCGGCACCCCATGCTGCCCAATCGAGACCTGGATAAATAGCTATACCAGCAACGTTGTCTTGGATGTATCGAACAGAACTTCCCATTTCAGCTCCATTGGTAACAACACCTGTTACGGTAACGGATTGATTCAATGGGGTACCCTCCGCGGTAAGAATCGAGCTGTTTCCTGTTGGTGTTCCAGCACAACCACAAAGTGCATCGTAAATATCATTAGCTGTATTGGCGTCACCATCATTGCATGCATCGCCAGGGAAAGCACACGTTCCATTGTCGAGCAATGCGTTGCTGTCATAGTTGCAAGCAGTTGGATCTGTACAACCACTCAAGAAACCAATACATGTACAAGTGGCGTCATAAAGGTCGCTGGCGGTATTCGCATTTCCATCATTACAGGCATCACCCGGAAATGCACAAGTACCATTATCAACTGTAGCTAAGGCGTTATAGTTGCACGCACTGTTGTCTGTGCAACCCGAAACAATACCGGCATTTGAAGCACCAGGAGTAGGGGCTTGAGCAACATAGGTATTCGATGCAAACGGCAATCCACCATCGGGCAAACGAGAAGATGAATTTGTATTATTCGCAGCTCCCTCGTCGACCTGAATTTGACCAGGTGTAAGTGTTGCAATTAAACCAGTGGCATCAACATCAGCAGTGCCATAAACTAAGGCGTCTATTACTCCAACGTTTGAGGCAGGAGTTGCAGTTGGCCATGATGCTGCTGGGGCTTGAATCAATGCAACTGCGTCTGGTCCATTTTGAATGGAATTATCAGCGGCAATTAAATTTACATTGGCAACGGCCGCATTTCCATAAACGAAATAACCTGAAGCAGGAATTGCATTACCGGTTAAATCAACTGTGAGGTATGAATTTACTTCAGAGCCATCTGCGTTACCATTGAAAAAGACAAGTAAGTAACCATCCAATGAGGCACCGGGTGTGCCGTATATTTCAACGAATTCTTGTGTGTCAGCAGCTGGTTGATCAGCATCGACCTCGTTAATGACGAATTGGGCGTTGGCATTGAGTAGCAACAACCCAAGTAAGAAAGTATAAACGTATTTCATTTTGTTGTTTTTCTTGTTTTAGAAAGTAGCGGTTAAAGATAAGTTAAACCAACGTCCTTGACCAAAGAATACTCCAGCAGAACTTGCACCAAAATTAAAATCTTTATTGTTGTACAAAGCATTTTGGTCATTGTTATTGGCATCGGCAATGTATTTCTTATTCAACACATTGAAGACACTTCCTCTTAGATCAAGTTTAACTTTTTCAAATTTGAAGGAATATCCACCGTGAAGTTCGGTCAACCCATAAGAAGGAATTTGCCATGACTCACGGGCGGCATTATCACCATTTAATTGAAACGGATTCATAGCTGCATAATATCGATCGAAATACATGTAGCGCATTTTCACATAGGCTCCATTTTTCCATTCGTATCGGATTAATCCACCCAATTGTGTTTGTGCCGCATCACTGACATGAACTCCGGCTGCGTCGTAAACCAATTGATATCTTCCACTGCTTGGATCACCCGGCACATTGTAAATGGGATTATTAAAATCATCATTGATAAGTACGGTGTCTCCTGAAGTCCATATCCAGTCTCCGAAAGAGCCTAACGCTTCAAGGGTTATTTGATCTGTTATTTTGTATGCGAGTTCGAATTCTAACCCCATGTGTCTGGCATTCATACCTTGAATATTAACCGCAATGTTGGTTGAAGGATCAAGCGGATTAGGTACACTTACACCATATGGGTAGGGCTTATTTTTCCACATGGTCCAATAGGCATTCACGTTAACTGTGAATTCTTTCGATTTAAAACTAGATCCAATTTCGGTACTGAAAATTTTCTCGTTTTGAATGTTTTGAAACAAGGCATTGTCATTGGTGTAGACTTGACTGAATTGAGGGGCCTTATCAAGGTAGCCTATATTCTGGAAGACACTGAAATTCTTGTTTATCTTGTATTGAAAACCTGTTTTCAATGTAAAGGTAGGTCTACTGTACCAACCGGTACTTTGGTACTTCGCACCCGGTGCATTGCTTCCAAAAGTGGCCATTCCATCTATGGTACTGACAGTTGTAGAATCTGTAATCAATGCAATTGGGTTAGCAACTGTAGGAAGCACATACCCTACAGGAACTTGTTGCAAATCGCCGTTCGAGTCCAAGTATTCAATGACTTTAGGTTTGAAGTAATCAACACGTTTGTAAGCCGTTTGCGCACCTGAAATACTTGCAAAAAATGAAAAGTCTTCACCATCATATTCAATTTGACCAAATAAACCGCTCCATGCAATGTATGCGTCGTTGTTGTAATCAATGGTGTCTCCAACACGTTTAATGAGATTCTGATCGTTCGTGTTGAAATTTTGCCTCGCAATCATGTAATCAGCACCCATTAAATCAATGATTTTTCGGTAATGTAAACCGCGGTAATAACGAGCATCTATCCCTCCAGAAACTGTCAATTTCTCGCTTATTTTATTGCTGTAAGTGCTGAGAATACCGGTCCAATAGTGCTCATTCATACTGGCTTTTACAAAGTTTGATACAGCATAGCGTTCTACAGAGTCTACTTGGTAATTGATGTTGTAATCTGGTCCTGAAAAGAGTGGAATTTTGTTACCAACATTTG
>VFQT010000643.1_pt1 | contig 48903 bp, 53 predicted proteins | sample 3512381 | NCBI WGS metagenome assembly VFQT01 (sample SAMN10412376, study PRJNA504923) | tailings metagenome | isolation source: Relicate 2 Philex TSF3 active mining site | place: Philippines: Tuba, Benguet | collected 2017-08-29 | reverse complement strand
TCTCCCCGCACGGTTTTCCCGGCGCGGTCCTGCCCGACCCAGCGGAAGGTCGCTTCAACGACATCGGGTTTGCGTGCAGCAGCTGTGGCCATGGCAGCCTCCAAAATCTCTCAAGGAACCAACAAGTTACGCTTGGTTGCCGTGGAATGATGCCTTTACTGCTGTGCTTTGTAAAGGCGATACCGCACACCCTGCAACGCCCGTTCACCCCTTGGCGGGCGGCAGCACGCGCACACTCTTGATGACCCGGTCCTGGGTTTGCACGATCTCCAGCGGATGGCCGGCGATACGGACGCTGGTGCTTGGTTCGGGAATGTCCTGCAGGTGTTCGAGAATCAGGCCGTTCAGCGTTTTGGGCCCGTCCAGCGGAAAGTTGAAACCCAATTTGCGGTTGAGTTCGCGCAGCAGCGTGCCGCCCTCGACCAGGTAGCTGCCGTCGTCCTGCCTGTGCAGCCCGCGCGCCATCAGCGGCGACTGCGTGGTGAATTCACCGATGATTTCCTCAAGAATGTCCTCCAGGGTCACCAGTCCCATGATTTCGCCGTATTCATCCACGACCAGGCTGACGCGGTCCGCATGCTCCTGGAAGTTCTGGATCTGCGAAAGCAGGGGCGTGGTGGCAGGCACGAAATAGGCTTCGCGGATCATTTCTTGTAGCCGCTCGGGCGTCAGTTCATCGCGCTGGATCAGCGTCAGCACATGGCGCACGCGCAGTGTGCCGACGACGTTGTCGAACTGGTCCCGGTAGACCACGACGCGGCGGTGATGCGCGGTGGACAGCTGTTCCGCGATTTCTTCGATGGGAAGGTCCAGGTTCACGCTTTCGATCTGGTTGCGCGGAACCATCACGTCATCGACCGTGATGGCGCCGATTTCAAGCAGGTTGAGCAGGACCGAGGCGTGCTTTTTGGGCAGCACATTCGAGGATTCATGGACGATTGTGCGGATTTCGTCGATGGACAGCGGTTGCGGTCCGGACTCCTGGGGCTGCAGCCGCAGGATCCTGAGGGCGACGCCGAGCACGGCATCGGTGGATCGGGTCAGCAGGTGCACGAAGGGGGCCGTCGACCAGGCCAGTATCCGCATCGGCCACGCGACAAAACGTGAAATGTTCTCGGCGCTGTGCTGGCCCAGCCGTTTCGGAACAATCTCGCCGACAACGATCGAAACATAGGTCACCACCACTACCACGATGGCCGTTGCGGCGATGTTCGCGGTCTTGTGTTCCAGGCCGTGGGCCTGCAGCCAGGCGGCGAAGGGCTCGGCGAGAATGGCTTCGCCGACGATGCCGTTGAGGAGTCCGATCGAGGTGATGCCGATCTGCACGGTCGACAGGAAGCGCGTCGGTTCGGCGCCCAGCCTGATCGCTGCCGCTGCAAGCTTGTCACCGCGCTGCGCCAGCGTCGACAGCTTCGACTGGCGTGCCGTGAGCAGCGCAACCTCGGACATGGCGAAGGCGCCATTGAGCAGGATCAGGCAGGCGAGTATCAGCACTTCCATTGGAACACCTCACTCACGAACAAAAGCGAAGCGGCGCATACGCCGGATTCAGATGCGGCCGAGCAGCACTTCCAGCACGAATTTGCTGCCCAGGTAGGCGAGGACCAGCAACAGGAATCCGCTGAGCGTCCAGCGCACGGCGACCCTGCCGCGCCAGCCGCGGAAATGGCGGCCCAAAAGCAGCGCGGCAAATACGGCCCAGGACACGAATCCGAAGACGGTTTTATGGTTGAGTCGTGCCGCTTTGCCGAAGACTTCCTCCGAGAAAAACACGCCGCTGGCGAGCGTCAGCGTCAGCATGATGAAGCCGGCCCAGATGATCCTGAACAGCAGGTTTTCCATGGCCAGCAGTGGCGGCAGCCGGCGCAGCCCGGCGGGAAGCGCGCCCTGGTGCAGGCGCCGCTCCAGCATCGCCATCAGCAGAACATGGAGCGATGCGATCGTGAACAGACTGTAGGCTGCCATCGACATCAGCAGATGCAGCCTGAACGCGAGCAGCTCGGTGTTGGGCAGGGACCTTGCAGCCGGCAGCAGGGCCGGCAGGAAGGCGGCTAGGGCCGCAACCGGCATGATCAGCGCCTGCAGTCCTTCAAGGCGGTAGAACAGGCTGCCCAGCCAGTAGATCAGCACGGTCAGCCAGAGGATAGCCGATATCGCGTCGCCGACCCCGATGCGCAGCGTGTTGTCCGCAAACATCGCGCCGAACAGCACCGCCGCGTGGATGCCGAGCACCAGCAGTACGCTGAAGCGCTCCGCCGTGCAGCGGGCCTGCGTCGGCTCCGGTGTCCCGGGAGACCAGTGCATGCGCCAGAAGTAGATGGCGAGGACCGCGTAAAGAAGCGAGCTGGCCAGATACGGTAAAATACCTTGCATGACAGCAGTTTACCTTAAGCCATGTTTGACAGCCTGACCGGGCGCCTCGCACGGGTCGTCAAGACGCTGCGCGGCGAGGCGCGGCTGACCGAATCCAACATCCAGGATGCGCTGCGCGAGGTGCGCATGGCGCTGCTTGAGGCGGATGTCGCGTTGCCGGTGGTGAAGGTTTTCATCGACCGCATCCGCGAGAAGGCCGTCGGCGAGGAAGTCGTCGGCAGCCTGACCCCGGGCCAGGCGCTGGTCGGCGTGGTGCACCGCGAACTGGTTGCCCTGATGGGCGAGCGCGGCGAAACGCTCAACCTTGCGGTGCAGCCCCCGGCGGTGATCCTGATGGCCGGCCTGCAGGGCGCGGGCAAGACCACCACCGCGGGCAAACTCGCGCGCTGGCTTCGGGCCGAGCAGAAAAAGAAGGTGCTGCTGGCGAGCTGCGACGTCTACCGCCCTGCAGCCATCGAACAGCTGAAGGTGCTGGCCGGGCAGGTCGAGGCTGATTTCCACCCGGTGGCCGAAGGTGAGAAACCGGTCGACATCGCGAAGCGCGCCCTGGAATACGCACGCACCCACTACCATGACGTCCTGATCGTCGATACCGCTGGCCGTCTTGCCGTCGACGAGGCGATGATGCAGGAGATTCGCGAGCTGCATGCCGCGGTGCATCCGGTCGAAACCCTGTTCGTGGTCGACGCGATGCAGGGTCAGGATGCGGTGAATGTCGCGAAGGCCTTCGGCGATGCGCTGCCGCTGACCGGCGTGATCCTGACCAAGCTGGATGGCGATTCGCGCGGCGGCGCCGCGCTGTCGGTGCGGCACGTGACCGGCAAGCCGATCAAGTTTGCCGGCACCGGAGAAAAAGTCACGGGGCTGGAGGCCTTCCATCCGGATCGCATGGCTTCGCGCATCCTCGGCATGGGCGACGTGCTGTCGCTGATCGAGGATGTGACCAGGTCGGTTGATCGCGTCGAGGCGGAGAAGCTCGCGCGCAAGGTCAAGACCGGCAAGGGTTTCGACCTTGAGGATTTCAAGCAGCAGATGGTGCAGATGCGCAAGATGGGCGGCGTCAGCGCGCTGATGGACAAGCTGCCGGCGCAACTGGCACAGGCCGCCGCCCAGGGGGCGCCGCAGATGGAAGACAAGGCGGTCCGCCGGATCGAAGGCATCATCAACTCGATGACCCGGCTGGAGCGGGCCAAACCCGAGCTGATCAAGGCATCCCGCAAGCGCCGCATCGCCGCTGGTGCGGGTGTGACGGTTCAGGAAGTGAATCGGCTGCTCAACCAGTTCGAGCAGGCGCAGAAGATGATGAAAATGGTCGCCAAGGGCGGCATGGCGAAAATGATGCGGTCGATGAAGGGCATGTTTCCCGGAATGCGCTGAGCATTCCTGCGACCACCGTTTTCACTTCCGTTCCGGTTCTCCGCCTATTTCAGGCTGAAACCCTGGCGCCGGATGTAGTCGCCAAAATCCGCGCGCTCCGGTTCGGCATACTGCCGTGCCTTGTCCTCAGACCAGCCGTAGAACTCCGCCGTGCCGAACAGCCTGGTGCGGCGCTGCTTGCCGTAAGGGTGGTAGTCGTGGCGCCTCCGGTCATAGGCATCGACCTGTTCGCGCAGGCGCGATTCGTCGTAACGGTCGGTATGCACGGTAACCTCGAGCGGCAGCCGCGGGCTGATGTGTCCCTCCGAAGCCGGGTAGCCCACGCACAGGCCGGCGATCGGGAACACCCCTTCCGGCAACTCCAATTCGGCGCTGACGGTGTCGATGGCGTTGCGTATCGCGCTGATCGGGCAGGTGCCGAGGCCGGCAGCTTCGGCGGCGTTGATGAAATTCGCCATCACGATGCCGGCGTCGACGGCCGCATTCATGAAGTGGTCAAGGTGTTCGTTGGCGAAGGGTTTGCCGCGCCATTGCCCGATATGGCGGATGCGCCGGTTGTTGCCGCAGAACACCAGGAACACCGGCGCGTCCAGTATCCACGGCATTTCCCCGAGGTGGGCCACGATGCGCCGGCGCCTGGCCGGGTCGGCGACATGGATGATGTCGGCCTGCTGCAGGTCGCTTTTGGTCGGCGCCGACAGCGCGCAGGCGCACAGCAGGCGCAGCAGTTCGGGGCTGACCGGATCCGGGCGGTACCGCCGCAGTGAACGGTGTTCGGCCATGCGGGCCAGTTCGGATGCGCCGGCTTGGGCTTCAGGCATGCGGATATCGCTGCCGAAGCGGGTCTGGAGGGCGCTGGCGATGCGTTCGGCAGGATCTTTTTTCTGGGCATTCATGGAAATATCAATAAAAACAATTAGTTGCAAAAAACTCCGGGTTCGGCTGCGAGAGCGCTGATTTTAAGGCGCTTGGCCATAAAACATTGCTTCAGAAGGTGAAAGTGGCGTAAAATCCGCCCCTTTCGACTTTTTCAAGCACCGGGAAATCCGTCATGGTGGTGGTCCGTTTAGCTCGTGGTGGCGCCAAGAAGCGCCCGTTTTTCAACCTCGTCGTTGCCGACTCGCGTTTTGCCCGCGACGGCCGCTTTATCGAGCGTCTGGGTTTTTACGACCCCAAGGCGCCGGAAGGCCGCGAACGTCTGCGCATCAACAGTGAGCGTCTTGCCTTCTGGCAGGGCAAGGGTGCGCAACTGTCGGACACAGTCACCCGTCTCGTCAAGCAGGCTGGTGCCCAAAAAGCAGCGGCCTGAGCAGTCGGTCGCTGAACGGCTGGTGGTGATGGGGCGCGTGGTTGCGCCCTACGGTGTCAATGGCTGGATCAAGGTCCAGCCGTTCACGCAGGAAAGCCGGGGGTTGCTCGATTATCCGTCGTGGCAGGTCGGACGCGAAGGCGCCTGGCAGCCGCGCGACGTGGAGTCTGCCAAAGTGCATGGCGCCATGGTGGTTGCAAAGCTGGCCGGCATCACCGACCGCGATCAGGCGGCGGTGCTGCAGGGAATGCGGGTTGCGATATCGCGTGACCGGTTTCCAGAGGCCGGCGCGGGAGAGTTTTACTGGGCCGATCTGGTCGGGCTGAGGGTGGTGAACACCGCCGGCATCGACTTGGGAACCGTGTCCCGGGTGTTTGAGACCGGGGCCAACGATGTGCTGGTGGTGGAGGGCGAGCGCGAACGGCTGCTGCCCTTCATCGAGACGGTGGTACGGCAGGTGGATGTTGCCGGCGGCAGGATAACCGTCGACTGGGAAGCGGATTACTGATGTTGCAGTTCGATGTCGTCACGCTGTTTCCGGCGATGTTCGACGCGGTGACCGAATTGGGAGTGACCGGTCGGGCCCGGGAGCGCGGTCTGTACCAGTTTGTGGCGTGGAATCCGCGGGATTTCACGACAAACGTGCACCGCACCGTCGATGACCGGCCTTATGGCGGCGGTCCCGGCATGGTGATGATGGCGGAGCCGCTGGACAAGGCGCTGGCAGCGGCGCGGCAGCGGCAGATGAGTGCCGGGGTTGAAAAACCGCGGGTGTTGCATCTGACGCCGCAGGGCAGATTGCTGGATCACGCGCTGGTGGCGGAGTTGGCGCGGGAGCCGGGACTGGTGTTGCTGGCGGGACGCTATGAAGGGATTGATGAGCGTCTGCTGGAGCGTCAGGCCATCGAGGAAGTTTCGATCGGCGATTATGTATTGAGCGGCGGTGAACTGGCCGCGATGGTGTTGATGGACAGTGTGGTGCGGCAGTTGCCGGGTGCATTGGGTGATGCCGAATCCGCCAGCCAGGATTCGTTTGTTGACGGACTGCTGGACCACCCGCACTACACGCGACCCGAAGTGTATGAGGGCGCGGCGGTGCCGGCGGTGCTGATGTCCGGCAACCACGCGGTGATCATGCGCTGGCGTCTGAAGCAGTCGCTGGGACGGACCTGGCAGCGACGGCCGGATTTGCTGGAACGGCGGGTGTTGACTGCGGAGGAACGGTCACTGCTCGACGAGTTTCGCCGCGAACAGGACAGCGGCAGGATTTAACCGCGAACGCCATCACGGCGGACGCAATCAAGTTTGAGGGAGTATCGAGATGAACGTCATACAGCAGCTGGAACAGGAAGAAATGAAACGTCTGGGCCGCAAGACTCCGGAGTTTGTCGCCGGTGATACGGTCATCGTCAATGTCAACGTGGTCGAGGGCGAGCGCAAGCGCGTCCAGGCCTACGAAGGCGTGGTTATCGCCAAGCGCAACCGGGGCATCAATTCCTCGTTCATCGTGCGCAAGATTTCCTCCGGCGAGGGCGTCGAGCGCACCTTCCAGACCTACTCGCCGTCGATCGCCAGCATCGAGGTGAAGCGTCGCGGCGACGTCGGCCGCTCGAAGCTCTACTACCTCCGCGGCCTGTCCGGCAAGGCGGCCCGCATCAAGGAAAAGCTCAGTGTCAACACCGGGGCTGAAGCTGCAACGGAAGAGGCGGCAGCGGAAAAGTAAACATCCGTTTCGCAGCAGGCAAAAGGCGGCTCAGGCCGCCTTTTTCTTTGCCGGCAGCAGACGCGCCGGCCAGGCCTTGTTGTGGTCGCCGTTACAATACCGGCATGACCCTGCGATGCCTGATGTCCGCCGTTGCCGTGCTGGCCGGACTGCTGCCAGCGATCGCCGCGCATGGCGCCGGCAATGCCGGCAGCCCGGAACTGGTCCGCGGACTTGCCCGTGCCGGCGCCCCGCAACTCGCGCTGCGCCGCATCGATATCCTGCAGCCGGCTGCCGCGGCGCCCGCCAGCGCGGCGGCAGCGTGGACCGAATGGGAGCGGCTGCGGCTGCAGTTGCTGGCTGAAACCGCTGCTCATGAACGGTTGCTGGAGCGCGTGGCTTCGATGCCGGCAGGCATCGAAGCCACTGTTGCCGCCGATCTGCATTTTCTCGCCGCGCAGTCAGCCATGGCGCTTGGGCGTGGTGCCGCTGCGCGCGACCAGGCGGGCCGCGCGTTATGGGCAATGGCCCTGGACGGTGCCCGGCAACGCGAGCTTCGCCTGCTCGTCATCCGCAGCCTGGTCCATGACCGACATGGGGATGATGCCTACCGCAGCATGCTGCGTTTCCAGCAGGACTACCGGCCGCTCGACTCGGCAACGGCGACCCTGTTCGTCGACGGCCTGCTCGACCTCGGCAAGATTCGCGAAGCCATCGACTGGCTGGGCCTGCTGGATGAGCGCGGCCCGGCCAAACTGCGCCTGCGGCTACGCGCCGGATTGGTAACACCTGCCGATGGCATGGCGCTGGCTCGGGCGGCCATCGGCCGCAGCGAGGATCCGGCCTGGTGGCGGGTGCTGCTGGAGGCCGCAGGCCTGCAACCCGCGCCGCTACCCCGGTTGGAAGCCCTGGAGCAGCTGCTTGACATCAGCGATGCCGGTCAGGCGGATGCGCGAGGCTTGTGGCAGGCGTATGCCGGCTATGCCCGCGAAGCCGCCAACGCGCACCGTCTGCTCGCCGGCGATGAGCAAAGCTGGTTTGAGTTCGCGCAAAGCCGGCGTGAGGCAGAGCCCGTGCTGGCCCGTGCCTACCTGGCCTTCCTTGCCCGCGAGGCGAGCAGCGGAACGCTCCGCCAGAGCGCGCAATCCCAGCTGGCCACCGCGCTCGCGGCTGCGCGCCTGCCTCGTGCGGCGTTGCGCCTGTTCGGCGTCTGGCCGGAGGATCCGGCGGTGCTGCCTGCCGAGGCCCGGCAGTTGCTGGGCGGTCTGGCCGCCGACCGGCAAAATCATGCGCTGGCATTGCGCTATTGGCTGGGATTGCCGGCGCCCGGGGGCATGCCGCCGGCGGTCTGGGACTTGCGGATTGCTGCGCTGGCGCTGCGCGCCGGGCGCAACGATGTCGCTGCCGGCATCGCGCAGCGCCTTGCCGCCGGCACCGCGGCGATACCCCGCGAGCAGCTCGCGGAGTGGATGGCGCTGGCCGGGCAGTTTGCCGACCATGGGCTGCAGGATGCGGCGCGACCGCTGTTTGAGCGTGTGCTGCCGTACGCCGGCCCCGAAGAGGCTGCAGTCGCCAGATCCGGCATTGCAATGGTGCCGGGCACGGACAAGCCGCCGCAGGCAGAGCCCTATCTGCTCGCGGCGATGAAGTCGGCGGATCCGGGTTCCGCCTCCGGATTGCGGCTGGTCGCGGGCTTCAGTCTGATCCGCGCAGGTTTGCGGGAAGACGCGCGTGCGCAGTTCGAGTGGGTGCTGAAGAACGGTCGTGAACCGGCACAGATTGCGGTGGCGCGGCGCGAACTCGGCTTCTGACCATTGCCGGCCACAGCGCGTTCAGCGTGCGGCGGATTTCCACAGGTCGCTGAGATATTCGTGATCTGCCGTGTTGATCCAGCTGCGCCGGTATTCCACCGGTGAATCGTTGTAGGTGTAGGCAACCCGGCGGATCTGCAGCGCCGGTTGTTCGGTGCGCATGCCTAGAATGGCCGCGATGTCCGCCGGCGGGTGTGCGGCGGAGAGCCGCTCGCTGATGCGCACGACGTTGACGCCGTAACGGGCCTGGTAGAGGCCGTAAATCGTGCCTTCCCGGTTGCGGAAAGTGGATTCATCGATGCGCGCAAACCGTTCAGTCGGCACCGTGATGTCGTCGAGCACCACCGGTTTCCCGGCCAGATTGAGCAGGTTGCGCACCCGTGCCACGCGGCTGCCGCGGGCGAGGCCGAACTGCAGCTCGTCATCCGCGCCCGCGCGCTCCTTGCGGAAGTCCAGCAGTTCTGACACCGGAAACTCGCGGCTGCCGTCCTTGCCGACGACATGGAAAAAATAAAACAGCGTGCGGTCTTCGGTATGGGTGGCGACAAAGGTGCCGCGGCCCTGCTGCCGCACGAGGATGCGCCCGGCGACCAGTTCGTCGATGGCGCGACGGACGGTGCCGATGGACACCTTGAATTGACGCGCGAGGCGGGTCTCGCTGGGGATGGCTTCTCCCGGCTTCCATTCCCCGGCGGCCAGCGCACGGGTGATCTGCCACTGCACTCCGCGGTAGAGCGGGGCGGCATTCAGGGTGTCGGTGACGGGGGTGTCCATGGCGGCGCGCGCCAGTCTAGCATGGCCGCGGCCGATTCATATAGGTCATATAGTTGACCTGCCGAAAGCGGCGGGGTTAGCATCTGCGGCCCTGCACACCCGTTTTCGGTTTTGTTTTCATCCATCCCGGGTGCACTTTATCCGGCGTTCATTCAGGAGGCGCAATGATTCACTTGTTGGTACACGACAAAAAGGACACGGTCGGCGTGGCCGTCATCGAAGGCATCAAGGCCGGCCAGGAAATGATCGGCTGGGTCATGGAGGACGACTCCACGATCAAGGTCAAGGCCATCAACGACATCCCCATCGGCCACAAGGCGGCGCTCCGCGAAATCAAGAAGGGCGACACCATCATCAAGTACGGTTTCGACATCGGCAAGGCCGTGGCTGACATCAAGGTCGGCGAACACGCGCACGTCCACAACATCAAGACCAAGCGTTGGTAAAACGGCCGCCAGGCCCGTCGCCAAACAGACCCATTCCGGAGATTCGAACATGATCAACAGCAAAACCACATTCATGGGCTACCGCCGCGAGAACGGCCGCGTCGGCGTCCGCAACCACGTCATCATCCTGCCGGTCGACGACCTGTCGAACGCCGCCGCCGAAGCGGTGGCCAACAACGTCAAGGGCGCGATCGCGATCCCGCATCCCTACGGCCGGCTGCAGTTCGGCGCCGACCTCGACCTGCATTTCCGCACCATCATCGGCGCCGGCGCCAACCCCAACGTTGCCGCCGTCGTGGTGATCTGCATCGAGGAGGGCTGGGCCAAGAAAGTCGTCGACGGCATCGCCAAGACCGGCAAGCCGGTCACCGGCTTCGGCATCGAGCTGCACGGCGACCACGACACCATCATGCGCGCCTCCAAGGTGGCCAAGGAATACGTGCAGTGGGCCTCCGAGCTGCAGCGTGTGGAATGCCCGATCAGCGACCTGTGGGTGTCGACCAAGTGCGGCGAATCCGACACAACTTCCGGCTGCGGCTCCAACCCGACCGTCGGCAGCGCCTTCGACAAGCTCGAGCCGCTGGGCGTGACCATGTGCTTCGGCGAAACCACCGAAATCACCGGCGGTGAAAACATCGTCGCCGACCGCTGCGCGACGCCCGAAGTGCGCAAGGAATTCATGCGCATGTTTGACCGCTACCAGGCCATCGTCGAGAAAAACAAGACCAGCGACCTCTCGGAATCCCAGCCGACCAAGGGCAACATCGCCGGCGGCCTGACCACGATCGAGGAGAAGGCGCTCGGCAACATCCAGAAAATCGGCAAGAAGTGCAAGGTCATCGGCGTGCTCGACAAGGCCGAGACTCCGACCAAGCCCGGCCTCTGGTTCATGGATTCGTCTTCCGCCGCCGCCGAGATGGTCACGCTGTGCGCGGCCTCCGGCTACGTGGTGCACCTGTTCCCGACCGGCCAGGGCAACGTCATTGGCAATCCGATCGTGCCGGTGGTCAAGCTGACCGCCAATCCGCGCACCGTGCGCACTATGAGCGAGCACGTCGACTACGACTGTTCGGGCCTGCTGCAGCGGGAGAAAAACCTCGACCAGACCGGCGACGAGCTGATCGAAGTCATGCTCCGCACCTGCAACGGCCGTCTGACTGCCGCCGAGGCGCTGGGCCATCGCGAGTTCGTGCTGACCCGCCTGTACGAAAGCGCCTGACCTGCCGGACCGCAGGGCCGTCTGCGAACCTGCCGCGATGCGGCCGTTTGCGGAGGGCCCGCGGTCCTGTTTTTTTCTGAACGGAAGATTCTGCGAATGACCCCAATGCGCGGTGCCGACATCCTGGCACGTTCGCTGGCAGCGGCCGGGCTGACCCGTGTGTTCTCGCTGTCCGGCAACCACATCATGCCGATTTACGACGCGGCCATCGAAGCGAAGCTGGAGATCACCCACGTGCGCTACGAAGGTGCCGCCGTGCACATGGCGGATGCCTGGGCGCGGCTGACCGGCGAGCCCGGCATCGTCATGCTGACCGGCGGTCCGGGGCATGCCAACGGCGTCGGCGCGCTGTACACGGCGCTGGCCTCGGAATCGCCGCTGGTGCTGCTGTCGGGCCATGCACCGCTCAATGAACTCGGACGCGGCTCCTTCCAGGAAATGCGCCAGGCCGACATCGCGGCGCCGCTGGTCAAGGCCTCGTGGACTGCGGCCAGCGCCGAAACGCTGGGTGCCGACATCGCCAAGGCCTGCCGCATCGCGCGTTCGGGCCGCCCGGGTCCGGTGCACCTGAGCCTGCCCTTCGATGTGCTGGAGGCCAAGGTGGCCGATGGCGACCGCGCACTGGCCGTTGCGGCGGATTTCCAGCCGAAGGTGCATGCGCTGGAGGATGGCGCCGCCGGCAAGCTTGCCGGACTGCTGAAGTCCGCGGCGCGTCCGCTGATCCTGCTTGGGCCGGTGATGTCGCATGCGCCGGTGTCGGATCTGGTCCGCCAGCTGGCTACCGCGACCGGCGTGCCCGCGCTGTGCATGGAAAGTCCGCGCGGGGTCAATGACCCCTCGCTGGGCGCCTTTGCGGGCGTGCTGGCGAAAGCCGACCTGGTGGTGCTGCTCGGCAAGCAGCCCGATTTCACGCTGCGCTTCGGCAAATCCCCGGCGGTCGCCGCGGACTGCAGTTTTGTGGTGATCGATCCCGAGGCGGAAGTGCTGCAGCGCTCGGTGAAAAATCTCGGCGCGGCACGCGTCGGCTTTTCCGCACAGTCCGACCCGGTTGCGGCGGTGCGCGCGCTGATCAGGCTGGCGCAGCCGGCCGCGGCTGCGGCCTGGCACGACGAAGTGGCCGCCGCGGTGGCCTTCCGTCCCGCGGCCTGGCGCGACATCAACAGCGGCGATGCCGGTCCGGTGCATCCGGTGGAACTCGGCCGCGCGGTGCAGGAAGCGCTCGCTGCCTCCCCGCAGGCGGTGTTTGTCGCCGATGGCGGCGAGATCGGCCAATGGGCGCAAGCCTGCGTGACCGCGCCGGCGCGCATCATCAACGGTCCCGGCGGCTCGATCGGCAGCGGCGTGCCGTTTGCGCTGGCCGCGCGCATGGCGCGCCCGGCCGCGCCGGTGATCGCGGTGATGGGTGATGGCGCATTCGGGTTTCACCTGATGGAGTTCGACACTGCGGCGCGCGCGGGCGTGCCGATGGTGGTCGTGGTCGGCAACGACTCCTGCTGGAATGCCGAACACCAGATCCAGCTGCGCACCTACGGCAAGGCGCGCGCCCACGGCTGCGAACTGGCCGGCGGCACGCGTTATGATCTGGCCGTGGCGGCATTGGGCGGGCACGGCGAACTGGTGACGCGGGCGGCGGAACTCAAACCGGCGTTGCAGCGCGCGCTGGCCAGCGGCAAGCCGGCCTGCGTCAATGTCATGATCCAGCGGCTGGCGGCGCCGACGGTGACTGCCGGCGCGCCGGCCCATTAAGAGCAACAGTGCAGGGAACAGGGGCTATGGAGAATCTGCAAGTCCGGATCTGGCGGGGCGGCACCGAAGGCGGCTTCCAGGAGTTCGAGGTGCCGCGCCAGGAAAGCCAGACCGTCCTTGATGTCGTCACCTACGTGCAGCGCAAGTGCGATCCCACGCTGGCGTACCGCTTTGCCTGCCGCGTCGGCGTCTGCGGTTCCTGCGCGATGACGGTCAACGGCGTGTCGCGCTGGACCTGCCGCACCCATGTTGACAAGGTTGCCGAGGGCAACAAGGTCGAGATTGCCCCGTTGCGCAACCTGCCGGTGGTCAGGGACCTCGTCACCGACATGCGTGAATTCTTCGACAAATGGGCGAAGGCGCGCGGCCGTTTTACAGGCAGCAAGACCCGACACGACGAATTCGAGCGCGTGTCGCCGGATTCGAAGGAGCGCAGGCGTGTCGACGCCGGCATCGAGTGCATCGGTTGCGGCGTCTGCTACAGCGCCTGTGACGTCGTCACCTGGAACAAGGAGTATCTCGGACCCGCGGCGCTGAACCGCGCTTGGACCTTGGTCAACGATGTGCGCGACACCGCGCGCGCCGAGCGGCTCGCCGCGGTGGCCGGCGATGCCGGCTGCCATGCCTGCCACACCCACCTGAACTGCACTGAACGTTGTCCGAAAGGGCTGTCGCCGACCGCCGGCATTGCCGGCCTGAAGCGTGCAGTGCTGGCGGCAACGCTCTCCGGCGAAATATAAAAATATGTTTAAAATCAATAAGTTATATTATTGCGGCGGAGGCTGCGGCGCATGAACCGGCGTGGCGAAGTGCTGCTGTGGGGCGCGCAGCGGATCAGCGCGATGGTGCTGGCGCTCTGCGTGATCGTTCATCTGGCGACGATGATCTATGCGGTGCGCAGCGGCCTGAGCGGCGCGGAAATCCTCGGCCGCACGCAGGGCAGCAGCGGATGGTTCGTGTTTTACGCCCTGTTTGTCGCCGCGGTTTCTGTACATGCGCCGATCGGCCTGCGCAGCATCCTGGCCGAAGCGCTTGGCTGGCGCGGCCGCGCAGCCAACCTGTTCGTGGCGGTGGTCGGGCTCAGCCTTGCGATGTGGGGGATGCGCGCCGTGCTGGCCGTGTTCGGCGGGGGTGCGGCATGACGGCACCCGGCATGAAAAACGATTTTCGCGCGCGCAGCCATCCGGCGTACTGGGCATTCATCGTCCACCGCGTCTCAGGCCTGCTGCTGACGCTGTTCCTGCCCCTGCATTTCTGGGCGCTTGGCCAGGCGCTGCAGGGCACCGCCGGACTCGACCGCTTCCTGGAATGGACGCAGAACCCGCTGCTCAAGTTTGCCGAGACCGGGCTGGTGCTGCTGCTCGCCGCGCACATGGCTGGCGGCGTGCGCCTGCTGATGATCGAGTTCCTCGACTGGCGCGACTGGCAGAAAACGCTGCTGGCCGCGGCGGCCGGGGTGTCGCTGGTGGTGGTGCTGGCGTTCCTGCTGAACCTGGTCTGATCGCTGCAAACGTACGGAGATTGCGCGCATGAGCAAAAAACAGAAACGCCCGAACATCCTGCTGATCCTGGTCGATGACCTGCGTTTTGACGAGTTCGGCGCCGGCGGCCATCCCTACATGAAGACTCCGCACATCGACCGCATCGCCCACGAGGGCGTGCAGTTCGACCGCGCCTTCCATACCACCTCGATCTGCTCGCCCAACCGCGCGTCGATCCTGACCGGACAATACGCCAGCCGCCACGGCATCATCGACAACGTCGCCCGCGACCTGGCCAGCCATCGCCTGCCGAACTACCACCTCGAACTGCAGCGGCTCGGTTACGAGACCGCGCACATCGGCAAGTGGCACATGGGCAACGACGGCAAGCCGCGCCCCGGCTATGACTTCTGGGTGGCCTATGACGGCCACGGCAGCCTGTACGACCCGAAGCTCAACGAAAACGGCAAGTACGTGCAGCACAAGGGTTATGTCACCGACATCATGAACACCATGGCCGTGGACTGGATCAAGGGCCGCAGCCGGCGCAAGGGCAAAAACGCAAACAAGCCCTGGTCGCTGTGGTTCGCGCACAAGGCGGTGCATCCGGATGCCGAGCAGGCCGCCGACGGCTCGTTCAAAATGGACGGTTATCGCCCGGCGAAGCGCCACGAACACCTCTACAAGGGCTGCGTGTTCCCGAAAAAGCCGAACATGCAGAAGCCCACCGAATTCCTCAAGCACAAGCCGGTGTGGGCGGAGGCGGTGGAGTTGCGCAAGACCGAGGCTGCGAAAATCATGCATGACGCCATCCACTCCGGCAAGCAGGAGGAAATCCGCCTGCGCGCGGCGATGATGGCGGCAGTCGACGAAGGCGTCGGCATGCTGTTCCAGGCGCTGGAGGAAACCGGAGAGCTCGACAACACGGTGATCCTGTTCCTCGGAGACAACGGCTACTATTTTGGCGAGCACGGGCTCGGACCGGAGCGCCGCTTTCCCTACGAGGAGGGCATCCGCGCGCCGCTGGTGGTGCGCTGGCCGAAATCGATCAAGCCGGGCTCGAAGGTTCGCGACCTGGTGATCCTGCAGGACATCGCGCCGACGCTGCTCGAAATCGCCGGCGGCAAGCCCGGCGAGCACATCCAGGGCCGCTCGCTGCTGCCGCTGATCCGCGGCAAGCGCGCCGGCTGGCGCAAGTCCTTCCTCGTCGAATACTGGGCGGAGAACGCCTATCCCTGGCTGGTGGGCATGAGTTTCAGGGCGATCCGCACCGGCCGCTACAAGTACATCCACTGGGTCAACCGCGCGCGCAACGGCGAGCTCGACGAGCTGTACGACCTGGAGAAGGATCCGTTTGAACTGGTTAATGTGGCGAAAAAGCCGGCCTATGCGTCTGTGCGCAAAAAAATGGCCCGGGATCTGCGCCAGCTGGCTGCCGATGCGCTGGGGCTGTAGGCTCAGCGGAGCGGCTTGCCCCTGCCCGGGGGCTCGGGTATCGTGAACCGCGGATTCATGACGCATTCAACAATACATAGATAACCACAGACAGAGGAGAAGATGATGAGCAGAGCAGTTCTGATCGTCGCAGCATGCATGTTCGCCGCATCCACCGCGATGGCCGCGGATGTCTACCCGAACCGGCCGGTGCGCATCATCGTGCCCTTCCCGCCCGGCGGCGCCACCGACATCGTCGCACGGCTGGCGGCACAGAAACTCAATGAGGCCTGGGGCCAGACCATGGTCGTCGACAACCGCGCCGGCGCCGGCGGCAACATCGGCGGCGAACTGGCGGCGAAGTCCAGCCCCGATGGCTACACGCTGTTCATGACCTCGGGCTCGATCGTCACTGCCAACCAGCACATGTATGCGAAGATGCCGTTCAATCCGGAGAAGGATCTGGTTGCGGTGACCAATGTTGCCAGCGGCCCTCAGGCAATCGTGGTCAACCCGAGCAACCCGGCGAAGACGCTGAAGGAATTCATCGCCATGGCCAAAGCCAAACCGAAATCCATGACTTTCGGTTCAGCCGGCGTCGGCACCCAGACCCATCTGGCTGCGGAAAACTTCATTTTCACCGCCGGCATTGACGTGACCCACGTGCCGTACAAGGGCGAGGGCCCCGCAATCAGCGATCTTGTCGGCGGCCAGATCCAGTTCGTCACACCCAACCTGTCGGCGGCGATCAGCTTTGTCGGTTCCGGCAAGTTGCGTGCACTGGCGGTGACCAGCAAGGAACGCTCGCCACAATTGCCCAATGTGCCGGCGGTGGCCGAAACCCTGCCCGGCTTCGAGAACCTCGGCTGGTTCGGCTTCATGGTGCCCGCCGGCACGCCGCAGGCGGTGATCGGCAAGGTGCACGCCGACACGGTAAAGGCGCTCGGCTCTGCGGATTTCCGCAAGCGTCTGACCGAGATCGGCATGGTGCCCGTCGGCAACACCCCCGCCGAATTCGCCAAGGCGATCAAGGCCGAGTCGGTGATGTGGGCAAAGATCATCAAGGAACGCAAACTGCAGGTGAAGTAACCACGGCAGGCGCAGGAACGGCTGCCGTCCGCTGCAGGGCGGCTGCCGGGTTTTCCAATTCAGCGAAGGTGCATTTGTGAAGGTCGATATCAAACAGGTTGAAGAGGCGTGCAAGGAACTCTACATCCGCGCACTCAAAATGCTGCCACCCGACATCAAGGAAGGTTTCGGCAGGCTGGATCGCTGCGAGACCAATCCGACCGGCAAGGCCATACTCGGCACGATGATCCGCAACATCAAGGTTGCGGAGGACAACACCAATCTGCTGTGCCAGGATACCGGCATTCCGATCTACAACGTGGTGATCGGCAGCGGTGTCGACGTGGACGGGTATGCGCTGAAGCAGGCCGTCATCAGCGGCTGCACGCGCGCGACGAAGGAACATCCGCTGCGTTCGTCGGTGGTCCATCCGACAACCCGCAAGAACGAGCACACCTCAGGCGGCCGCCATGTGCCGGTGATCAACATCGATTTTTCGCCGCAGGCCGAAACCCTGTCGATCGAGATGATCCCGAAGGGATCGGGTTCGGAGAACAACTCCTGGCTGAAGATGGCGATCCCGGCCGACGGCATCGATGCGATCAAGACTTTTGTCATCGACTGCGTGCTCGAGGCCGGCGGCAAGAGCTGCCCGCCGGTGATCGTCGGTGTCGGCGTCGGCGGTACCGCTGACCTGTGCGTGCACCTGTCGAAAGTCGCGGCAACGCGCCCGCTGGGCAGCCGGTGTGAGGATCCGGAAGGCGCGAAGCTCGAGACCGAACTCGGCGCCGTGGTCAACAAGCTGGGCGTTGGCGCGCAGGGCCTCGGCGGCGATTCCACTGCGTTTGCGGTGCATGTCGAGACCGCGGCCACCCACATCACGATGAACCCGGTGGCCGTGAACATGCAGTGTCATTCGGCGCGGCGCGCGCGCGCGACGTTTACGCCGCAAGGTCTCAGTTACGGCTACTGACTGACGGATACAGACATGGCGCATTACGAATTCAACATGCCGGTGACCGAGGAACAGGTGCGCAAGCTGCGCATCAACGACACCGTCACCCTGCACCAGACACTCTACGGCATCCGCGACGCCACGCAGATCCACATGTTCGACCATGGCCGCAAGACGCGCTTCGACCTGCGCGGGCATGCAGTGGTGCACACCGCACCCAACGTCAAATGGGTGGGGGAGACCAAGGAGCATCCGTCGGGCTATGCGCCGATCTGCATCGGCACCACGACCAGCGCCCGCATGGAGCGTTTCACGCGGCCGCTGATGGAGCAGTACGGCGTGCGCATCATCATCGGCAAGGGGGGGCTGTTCGCGGCATCGGCCAAGGCCTTTGCCGACATCGGCGGCGTCTACCTGGCGATCATCGGCGGCACCGCGGCGCTGGAAACGACCTGGATTGAACAAATCGAGGAGGTTGACCTCGACGACCTCAACCCCGAATCGCTGTGGAAATTCCGCATCAGGGGTTTCGGCCCGCTGCTGGTGGCCATGGATTCCCACGGCGGCAGCCTCTACACCGCAGTCAATGCGGCCGCCAAGGACCAACGCGCCGGGGTTCTGGCTGCGCTGGGTGTTAAATCCTGAACCTCAAACCATTTGCCACTGGGGACAAGGGGATCACCGAGAAGACCCGGGGCATGACCCGCAGTTCACCATGTCCTCTGTGAATCTGTGGCCAAGTTTTTGACTTTATGAAAACCATCAAAACCGACATTCTGATCCTGGGCTCCGGCGGCGCCGGCCTGTTTGCCGCGCTGCATGCCCACCAGCACAATCCCGAGCTTTCGATCACTGTCGCAGTAAAGGGTCTGCTCGGAAAAAGCGGTTGCACGCGCATGGTGCAGGGCGGTTACAACGTGGCCCTGGCCGAGGGCGATTCCGTGGAGCGCCACTTCATGGACACCATTGAAGGCGGCAAGTGGTTGCCCGATCAGGATCTGGCATGGACGCTGGTGGAAAAGGCGATCGAACGTATCCATGAACTGGAAAACGAGCTCGGCTGTTTTTTTGACCGCAACCCCGACGGCACGATTCACCAGAAGGCGTTCGCCGGACAGACCTTCGATCGCACGGTGCACAAGGGCGACCTGACCGGCATCGAAATCATCAACCGCCTTGCCGAGCAGGTCTGGGCGCGCGGCATCAACCGTCTTGAGGAACACCGTGCCGTCGAGTTCATCAGGAACCGGGACGGCTCGGCGCTGTCCGGCGTGCTGATGATCGACATGCGCAGCGGCGAATTCACTTTCGTCCAGGCGCAGGCCGTGCTCCTGGCCACCGGCGGCGGGCCGACGATGTACAAGTACCACACGCCTTCCGGCGACAAGAGCTGCGATGGCATGGCGATGGCGCTGCGCGCCGGGCTGCACCTGCGCGACATGGAAATGGTGCAGTTCCACCCGACCGGACTGATCGCCGGCATGGATACGCGCATCACCGGCACCATCATCGAGGAGGGCCTGCGCGGCGCCGGCGGCCACCTGCTCAATGGCGACGGAGAGCGCTTCATGCACAAGTACGACCCGCGCAACGAGCGCGCGACGCGCGACATCGTCAGCCGCGGCATGTTCGAGGAAATGCGTGCCGGCCGCGTCGGACCGCGCGGCGGGCTCTACATCACCATGCGTCACCTCGATCCGGTGATGGTGCGCAAGGAATTCAAGGGCATGGTCGAGCGCTGTGCCGACTGCGGCTTCGATCTGGTCGGCGGGCTCGCCGACGTGGTGCCGACCGCGCATTACATGATGGGCGGTGTGGTGTTCAGGACCGACTGCACCACCGACCTGCCGGGCCTGTTCGTTGCCGGAGAGGATTCGGGCGGCGTTCACGGCGCGAACCGGCTCGGCGGCAACGGCGTCGCCAATTCCACCGTCTTCGGCGGCATTGCCGGCGACGTGATGCCGGGTTGGGTCAAGGCCAACGGCGAGTTTCGGGCACCCGACCAGGCCGCGATCGACGCTGCAGTGGCGCGCTGCAGGGCGCCGCTGTCGCGCAAGGGCGGCGACATGAACGCCATCCGCGAAAAGCTCTACAACGTGATGTGGGACGATGTCGGCATCGTGCGCGATGCCGACTCACTGGCGCGTGCCGAAGGCCTCCTCGATGAGCTCGATGCCGGGCTTGATGCAGTGGGCATTGACGGCTCCAACCTTGCCTTCAACCTGACCTGGCATGACTGGCTCAACCTGAAAAACCTGGTCATGGTGTCGAAGTCGATCCGTTTCGCGGCGATGGCGCGGGAAGATTCCCGCGGCGCCCATTTCCGTGCCGATTACCCGGAGGTGCGCGATCTGGAAAACTCGCGCTACACCTGTGTCGGCTGGCAGGACGGCCGCTTCTCCATCGAGAACCGTCCGGTACGGTTCACCCGCGTCAAACCGGGAGCATCGCTCCTGAACAATCCATAATGGCAGTTCATGGGCCTGTTTCCGATGCATGACTCAGGCATGTCGTGTTTGCAACGCTTCATCAGGGGAGAATGACATGATGCATCCGAAAGCCTGCAGGATCATCAGCCTTATGCCGGTAATCTTTGCCGCCGGCGTCTTGCCGGTTGCTTCCAATGCGGCATTCGCGCAAGCCTATCCCACAAAAGCCGTGCGGATGCTGGTGCCGTTCCCACCCGGAGGAGGCAGCGATACCATCGCGCGCATTGTGGCGCAAAAATTTTCGGACGGCTTGGGTCAGCAGGTATTGGTTGACAATCGCGCGGGTGCTAGCGGCAATATCGCCGGCGACCTGGCTGCCAAGGCCGTGCCTGACGGTTACACCCTGCTTTTCGGCAACTCGTCCCTGGCCATCAGTCCCGGTGTTTACCGCAAGATGTCCTATAGTCCCAGTCGTGACCTTGTGGCCATTTCCATGGCATCGCAATATCCGTTTGTGCTGGTTGCCCATCCGGCGTTGCCAGTCAAATCGGTAAAGGATCTGGTGGTGCTGGCGAAATCCAAGCCAAATGCGCTGGACTATGCTTCCTCAGGAGCGGGCACGATGTCGCACATGGCGATGGAACTGCTGCGGCTCAAGACGGGCGTTCGCATCACGCATTTGCCGTACAAAGGAGCTGCGCCGCAGACGGTTGCGGTACTGACTGGCGAAGCCCAGGCGGCTTTTGTCGTGCTGCCGGTTGCAGTACGCCATTTCAAGGATGGCAAATTGCGTGGTCTCGGGGTTGCGGGCCCCAAACGCGCTGCCCTGGCGCCAGACGTGCCAACCATGATCGAGGCCGGGGTTGCCGGACATTCCGCAGTGCAGTGGAACGGCCTGTTCGCGCCGGCGAAAACGCCGCCAGCCATACTGGCCAGACTGAATCAGTCCTGGGCAAGCGCCGTCAAGAATCCGGAGGTCTCCAGGCGAATCATTGCTTCCGGAGCGGAGCCGAGCGGCAATTCAGCTGCCGAGTTTGCTGCGTTCGTGAAAGAAGAAACAGAAAAGTGGGCTGAGGTGGCGAAAGCTTCGGGGACAAAACTGGATTGATGCCAGGCCACCATCAGGATGCCAAATTTCTCCTTATCTGAACTGACCGAACTCACGGTACGTGCGCTGAAACGCGCCGGCGCATCGAAATCAATGGCCGATGCGACCGCGCAGGCGCTGGTGGCCGCCGAAGCCGAAGGCCTTTCGGGCCACGGCCTGTCGCGTGTCGCTCTGTATGCCCAGCATCTGCGGGAAGGCCGTGCCGACGGCAAGGCCAGGCCGAAGGTGATCCGCAAGCAGGGCGCCACCTGCCTGATCGATGCCGGCGGCGGACTGGCCTTCCCCGCGGCCGCGCTCGCGGTCAACGAGGCTGTCAAGCGGGCAAAAAAATACGGCGTGGCATTTGCCGGCGTGACCAACAGCCATCATTTCGGCGCGGCGGCGTACCATCTCGCGGCGATCGCCGACGCCGGCATGACCGGCATCGCGCTGACCAATTCGCCTTCGGCGATCAACGCCTGGGGCGGCAGCAGGGCCTTTTTCGGCACCAATCCGATCGCGGCGATTTTTCCGCGCAAGGATGCGCCGCCGATCATCATCGATTTGTCACTGACCGAAGTCACGCGCGGCAAGATCATGCTCCACGCCAAGGAAGGCAAACCGATCCCGCTCGGCTGGGCGGTCGACCGGGACGGCCAGCCTACCACCAGCGCGCAGGCGGCGCTGACCGGCAGCCTGACCGCCATCGGCGGCGTCAAGGGAACGGCGCTGGCCTTGATGGTCGAGGTGCTGTGTGTCGCATTGACCGGTGCCGCACTGAGTTTCGAGAACGATTCGTACTTCGAGCCCGGCAACAGGCCGCGTATCGGCCACGCGCTGATCGTGATCAATCCCGATGCGCTGGCCGGTGCCGCGACGTACTACTCGCGCATTGAGGACATGGTTGCGCGCATGCTTGGCGATGCCGGCGTGCGCCTGCCGGGCGCGCGACGCCAGCAGGCGGTGGCGAAGGCGCGGGCCGATGGCATCGATATTGCCGACGCGCTTCACAAGGAGTTGCTGAAGCTGGCTGGGCACAGCCGCCAGAAGTAATGCAAGTAATTGTTTTTAAATAAAAATTTATATTGCCCGCGAGAGCGGATGATGGAGACAACGCCGGCGCCGGCTGCGCGTTGTAGTGGAGCATGAGCTCCGGCTTCGATTCCCGTCCCTTGCACCTGCTGCGCACGGTATATGGCCATTCCGCCTTCCGCGGCGCGCAGGAAGCCATTGTTCAACATCTTGCCGGCGGCGGTGATGCGCTGGTGCTGATGCCCACCGGCGGCGGCAAATCACTGTGCTATCAGCTGCCGGCGCTGCTGCGCGAGGGCACCGCACTGGTGGTGTCGCCGCTGATCGCGCTGATGCAGGACCAGGTCGCCGCGCTGAAACAGCTTGGCGTGCGCGCCGCCTTCCTCAATTCGACGCTCGACGGCCGCGAGGTGAACGCCTGCGAAAAGGCGCTGCGCAACGGCGAACTCGACCTGCTCTATGTCGCGCCGGAGCGGCTGATGATGCCGCGCATGCTGGACTGTCTCGCCGAATCACGAATCGCGCTGTTTGCGATCGACGAAGCGCACTGCGTGTCGCAGTGGGGCCATGATTTCCGCCCCGAATACCTGCAGCTGTCGGTGCTGCATGAACGCTTTCCGGCGGTGCCGCGCATCGCGCTGACCGCCACTGCCGATCCGCAGACCCGCGAGGAAATCATCCGCCGCCTGGCGCTGGAGGACGCGCGGGTATTCATCTCCAGCTTCGACCGGCCGAACATCCGCTACACCATCGTTGACAAGCAGGATGCGCGCAACCAGCTGCTGCACTTCATCCGCGCGGATCATGCGGGCGAGGCTGGCATCGTCTATTGCCTGTCGCGCAAAAAAGTGGACGAGACCGCGGCCTGGCTGGTCAGCCACGGCGTGAATGCGCTGCCGTACCACGCCGGCATGGATGCGGCGTCGCGGGCGGAGCATCAGGACCGTTTCCAGCGGGAGGACGGCGTGGTGGTGGTCGCGACCATCGCCTTCGGCATGGGTATCGACAAGCCCGATGTGCGTTTTGTCGCTCATCTCGATCTGCCGAAAAGCATTGAGGGCTATTACCAGGAGACAGGCCGCGCCGGACGCGACGGTGCGCCCGCCGATGCATGGATGGCTTACGGGCTCGGCGATGTCGTGCAGCAGCGGCGGATGATCGGCCAGTCCGAAGGCAGCGAGGAGTACCGCCGGGTGCAGCTGGTCAAGCTCGATGCCTTGCTCGGGCTGTGTGAAACGGCGGGTTGCCGGCGCGTGCCCCTGCTCGATTATTTCGGCGAGGCGGGCACACCCTGCGGCAATTGCGACACCTGCCTCGAGCCGCCGCAGACCTGGGACGCCACGGATGCCGCGCGCAAGGCGCTGTCCTGCATCTACCGCACCGGCCAGCGTTTCGGCGCGGTGCACCTGATCGATGTGCTGCGAGGCCGCGCCACCGAGCGCACCGCGCAATGGGGGCATGAACAGCTCAATGTCTTCGGCATCGGCGCCGACCTGGACGAGGCGGCCTGGCGCAACGTGTTCCGCCAGCTGGTGGCGCTGGGCTATGCCGAGCCGGATCATGACGCGTTCGGTGCGCTGAGGCTGACCGAGGCCAGCCGTCCGGTGCTGAGGGGCGGGCAGGCCGTGGAGATGCGCCGCTTGCAGCCGCGAAAGGGCAAACCCGGCAGGAGCCGCAGCACGGCAGCGGCCGGTGCCGGCTTGCCGGCAGCCGATGCCGGACTGCTCGACCGGCTCAAGGCCTGGCGGCTGGAGCAGGCGCGCGAGCAGGCTGTGCCGGCCTACGTGATCCTGCATGACCGCACGCTGGCGGAGATCGCCGCGCTGCGGCCGCAGGACATGGACGCGCTGGCGACGGTCAGCGGCATCGGCAGCAAAAAACTGGAACGCTACGGCACCGCGCTGCTGGAACTGGCGCGGAGCTGAGCCGTTATCAGGCCAAACCTTCGACGATGCGCAGGTCGCGCTCGACGGCGCCGCCGGCGAGTTCCTGCAGGGCTGCCTGATAGGCGGGCGTGTCGTGTGCAGCGAGCGCCTGCGGCAGAGTGTCGAATTCGATGACCACCACGCGCTGCTGCATGCCGGCCTCGTACGCCCTGGCTGCCATGCCGCGGACGAGGAAACGACCGCCGCTCGCCTGGACCGCCGCCGGCGCCACCGCGGCGTAGCGGGCGAATGCTTCCGGTTTGTGGATCGCGCGGTAACTGACTACCCAGTAGCCCTTGGCCATGTCCATTCTCCGCATGTTGGATTCACGAGTGCGGGCCTGAAGCGCCCCGCGTCATAATAACCCCGTCGCACGGTCATTCCACCTGGAGGAGGGGAATCGCATGGGTATCACCATTGTTCCGGTCACTCCGGATTTTGTCGCCGAAATCGGCGACGTCGACCTGTCGCGCCCATTGCCGGACGATGACTTTGCGGCAATCCAGCAGGCATTCTGGAAATACGCGGTGCTGGTGTTTCCGCAGCAGACGCTGACGCAGGAGCAGCAGCTGGCGTTTGCCGAACGCTTCGGTCCGATCGAAAACGAGCGCACGCTCGACCCCAAGGCCACGCCCTCGCGGTTCAGCGGGGCCTTTTCCGACATTTCGAACCTCTCGGCCGACGGCAAAATCTGGGGCGAAACCAGCCGCCAGCGCATGTACAAGGCGGGCAACAGGCTGTGGCATACCGACAGCTCGTTCAAGCGGCTGCCCAGCATCTGCTCGCTGCTCTATTCGGAAACGGTCGCTCCCATCGGCGGCCATACCGAGTTCGCCGACCAGCGCGCCGCCTACGATGCGCTGCCCGGAACGATTAAGGCGAAACTGCAGGGCCTGGTGGTCGAGCACTGGATTGCAACTTCGCGCCGGCGCAACGGCTTCATGGAGTTCACGGAGGAGGAGCAGAAGCGCCTGCCGCCGGTGCCGCAGGTGCTGGTGCGTACCATTCCGCAGAACCGCCGCAAGTCCCTGTTCGTCGCCTCTCACGCCGGCCGCATCTGGGGCATGCCCGATGCCGAAGGCCGCGCGCTGATCGACGAACTGATCGCGCATGTGACGCAGCGCCAGTTCGTTTATACCCATCGCTGGCGTCCTCATGAGCTGGTGATGTGGGACAACCGCTGCACCATGCACCGCGGCACCGAATTTGACGACCTGCGCTGGGTGCGCGACATGCGCCGGGTCACCGTCAGCGACTTTGCCAACAGCTGTGAGCAGGAAGGGGTGCCTCTTCCTGCCTGATGGGTTGTCGACCGGATGAAAAAAACCCCGCCGCAGCGGGGTCAACCCTCTTCGCATGTCTTGCCGTGTTCAGTCGACGCAGAATTTGGTGACCGCGACCGGTTCCTTGGCGTCCTTGCCTTCCCAGAACATCAGTTTCGGATTGAGGCCCTTCTGGGTGAGGTAAGCCTGCACGCTGCGGGCCCGTTCTTCGTCGAGGTTGGTCTTGCCATCATCCACTTCGGTGCGGTCGGAGTGGCCGGTGATGATCACTGATCCAACATTGAGCGGACGCGGATCCTTCTTGGTGCCCTTGTTGATCAGGTCGACCAGTTTGTCGAGCTCAGCCTTGCCGGCGGGCTTGAGCACAGCGCTGCCGTGATCCCAGGCTGCGTCGCCCTGTGCCAGCCCCTTCAGCACCATGGCCTGCCTTCCGGGTTTTGCGCCGGGCTTGGCGGGAGGTTTGACCTTGATCCCCGAAACCTCGACGGTTACGCGGCGGTTGGGCTGCAGGCAGCTCACTAGTTCAGGACTTGCGGCGCATCCGGTGAGCAGCGCGATCAAGGCGGCGGCGCCCATATGGGATAGCTTCATTTCTGTTCTCCTCGCTGTGAAATGTTGGTTGTGCTTATTGTTCGTTCGGGATAACCGGTGATCTCCAAGCCCACCTTGGAGGGATTCTAGGGCGGAGCGAGACCGGTTGACAACATAATTGACCAAGGTAGTCCTGGTATTCCAGAAAATGGAATTATTTGTCGCGGCAGCGCACAAAATATGCGTTGGCTCGTGCCACACACCGGTCTGGCGGGCAGGGTATGAATAACCGTGATGCCGGCACCGTTATCCGGGTCCAGCGGACTGGCACTGTCTCTGCGCTCAGCTGCCGTTGAATCCGTCAAAACGGCGGGCCGGCATCAACCGTTCCCGCGTCATTTCGGCAATGCCATTGGCGCCGATCATCGCCATGTCCCGGTCGATTTCGTCACGCAGCAGTCGGATGGCGTGGCATACGCCGGTCTCCCCGGCGACGGCTGCAGCATAGAGCATCGGCCGCCCGACAAACACGAATTTGGCGCCCAGTGCCAGCGCTTTGAGCACATCGGTGCCGCGGCGGAAACCACTGTCCATCATCACCGTCATGCCGCCGGCGACTTCGACGATGCCCGGCAGCACCCGCAGCGGCGAGGTGGCCGAATCGAGCTGTCGTCCGCCATGGTTGGAAACGATGATGCCGTCCGCCCCCTGCTCACGTGCGATGACTGCATCCTCCTTCGCCAGGATACCCTTGATCACCAGCTTGCCTTTCCACAGCCTGCGCATCAGTGCGAAGTGCGCCCAGTTCAGGTGATCGCGGTTGGCGCGCTCGCGCACGGCGGTGCGGGACACCAGCGGCGTGCGCTTGCCCATGTTTTCGAAATGCGGCATGCCGTGCGTGAAGTATGTGCGCAGCGCCGTGCCGACGAGCCAGCGCGGACGGGCCAGGCACTGCAGCGCAAGCCGCAGGCTCGGCCGCAGCGGTGCGTTGTAGCCGTTGCGCACGTTGTTTTCGCGATTGGCGCCGACGGGAATGTCCACTGTCAGCACCAGCGTGTCATAGCCGGCTTTATCCACGCGTTCGACCAGTTCGGTGATGGCCTGCTCCTCGCCCGGCAGGTAGGCCTGGAACCAGCTGTGACGGGGGCTCGCCTCGCGTACTTTTTCCAGCGCCGTCAGCGAGGCGCCGCTGAGGATCATCGGCACATTGTTCGCGGCGGCGGCACGCGCCAGCGCAAGGTCGCCTTCGAATGCGGCGAGCGAGGTGCCGCCCATCGGGGCGATGCCGAAGGGTGAATCGTAGCTGCGGCCGAAGAGTTCCGTTTTCTGCGAGCGCTGCGACACGTTGATCAGCATGCGCGGCACGAGCGCGAGATCGTCGAAGGCGGAACGGTTCCAGCCAAGCGTCACATTGCGCTCGACTCCGCCGGAAACGTAGCCGTAGATCGGCCGAGGAATGTAGCGCCGCGCCGGCGCTTCGAAATCCTCCAGTGCCAGCATCAGCCGCAGCGCGGGTGGCGCGTTCGCGCTCGTGATCTGGGGTGTGGCGCGGTCGGCGGAGGACAGCGTGTTCTGCTGGGCGGTCGGCATGGTGATCCTGCATCCCTGCGGTTGCGGTGGCGCCATGATAGCGTCAACGCCGGGAGCGGCGCCTGCGAAAGTCCACGTATTCGTTGCCGCAGCGCATGCGGCGGGGCCTCAGCGCTTTTCGGCGGCCACCTTGCCCTGCGGGTTGACGTAGACGCGATAGCGGATGCCGTTGCTGCAGGTCGCCAGATGGTCGCGATCGCCCTGGGTGACGACACTGACCACCTGGCCACAGGGCAGGCCCAGCAGCGAAATCGTGGCGGTGAGATCCCTGGCAAGCGCACCGTTGTCGGCTGCGGTTGCAGGTGAGGTGGCCGCTGCGAGCGCAAGGGCCAGGGCGCACAGCCGTGTTGGTGTCATTCGTGTCCGGGTCATGGGGTGGAGTCCTTCGCTCACAGTTTGGCAAATTTCGCAGGATCAGTCAGCACGTTCCAGATGGCTTCGCGTGAACCGGTGATCGCCGCAGCCAGCGCGGGATCGCCGCCCCGGAGCAATCCGATGACTTTCTGCAGCAGCGCGTCGTAATTCTGCCGCAGCTGCGGAAGTGTTGTGCCGCCGCGGCCTTCATAGTGGCTGCGGAAGCGTTCCAGCAGATCATCAACCTGGTTTTTCAGGGTGATCTTGGTGAACACGCCGATGGCCGGCGTGTCCTTCAGCCGCTGTTCCAGCGTCGACAGCGCCAGCGGCACCGGTGCGGGCGCGGCAGCCGGTGGTTTTGCGGCGGGCGCGGACGTCGCGACGGCAGGTTTGGACGGGGTTTTGGCGGCTTTGGGGCCGGGTTTGCCGGCAGCCCCGTTCTGCGTTGCGGGTGCTGCGGGCTTTGGCGCAGTGCTGCCGGTCGGCACCGTTTTCACGCTCAGCACGGGTTTCTCGGGTGCTGGCTCTGATGCCGTCGCGGGTGCGGGTGTTGGTCCAGGCACCGGGGCTGCGTCCACGGCAGGCGTCGCGGCGGCAGGCGGCTGGCCGGCCCCGGGCGTCAACGCTGCGCCGGCCTGCGCCGCGATGTCACTGTCGGCGGATGGCGACGGCGGCGCGAGGACGCTGCATCCGGCCACCAGCAGGAGCAGCAGGATGGCGGTAATCGCGGGGGTTGCGGGTGCTCTGGGCGAATTCTGTCGGCTCATGGCCTGTTCAACGCGGGTGCGTGTGTTGTGGTTGTCCTGCCGGGTTCGAACGCATTGCGGCCACGGGGTTCCCGCGCGCAGCAGCGTCGCTGCTGTTGCAGCAGGTTCCAGTATCATTGATTTCCTGAGCATGAGACCCGGGGCCGTCTTGAAAACCGTCGAATTCAAATTGCGTGAAGACCATGTCCGTCTTTGCGACCTGCTCAAGCTGGCTGGCGTCGCCGGCAGCGGCGGGCAGGGCAAACAGCTGGTCGCCGCAGGTGCGGTGAGTGTCGATGGCCATGCAGAGGCGCGCAAGACCGCAAAAATCCGCGCCGGGCAGCAGGTCGAGTGCGCGGGTGTGCGCATTCTTGTCCGCGCCCCGGATTGACCCAAAACCGAGGATACGCCATGACCGGGCCCAGTGACGAGCGACTTGCCGAAATCGAGATCAAGTTGAGTTTCAACGAGGATCTGCTCGAGGAGCTCAACCGCAGCGTGGCCCGCCAGCAGCAGCGGATCGCGGATCTGGAGCAGCTGGTGCGCGATCTGCGTTTGCAATTGCAGCGCAGTCTGCCGGCTGACCCTGGCGCGTCTGCCCACGAAATTCCGCCGCATTACTGACAGGTGATCCCATGAACAAACCGGAAATCCGGTTCCGCCTGCCACTGCCGCCGGCGGATCCGCAAGCCCTCGGATTTGCCGCAGACAGGTTGCCGCGCATCGCGGCCGCGTTGCAGGCGGAGATCGCCCGCGGTGCGCTGCCCGGCGCTGTGCTGATGATCGCCCGCCGCGGACGTCTCGGTTACTGCGAAACTTTCGGCCATCTCGATCCCGCAGCTGCAACGCCGATGCCGGCCGATGCCCTGTTCAGCATTGCCTCGATGACCAAGCCGCTGGTTGCAGCAGGCGCGTTGATGCTGTGCGAGGAAGGACGCATGGCGGTCAACCAGCCGGTGAGCCAGTATCTGCCGCAGCTTGCGGGCATGCGCGTCAATCCGCCGCAGTGCGACGGTGCTGCGGGTGACTCAACCGAGGCGCAGCGCCGCGAGATGACGATCGAGGACTTGATGCGGCACACCGCGGGCCTCAGTTACGGGCGCGGCGACAGGGCCCTTTATGCTCGCTACCCGTTTTCGTCGGACGTGGCCTCGACGAAATGGACCGGGGCGGAATTCCTCGCGCAGCTTGCCGCGCTGCCTCTGCATTACCAGCCCGGCACGCAATGGGAATACAGCTTTGGACTGGATGTGCTGGGGCTGGCGATCGAAGCCGTGAGCGGCCAGCCGCTGGCGCGTTTTCTCGATGAGCGCCTGTTCCGGCCGCTGGGCATGGTTGACACCGTGTTCACGGTCCCGCCCGCCCAGGTGCGGCGGTATGCGAAGGCGCTGCCGCGCGATCCCGTCAGCGGCGAGCCGCAGACGCTGCGCGACGGCACGACGCCGCACAAGTTCGACTGCGGCGGCGGCTGTGCGGTATCGACCGCAGCCGACTACCTGCGTTTTGCGCAAATGCTGCTCAACCGCGGAGAAATCGACGGTACGCGCGTGCTTGCGCGCAAGACCGTCGAGTTCATGACCAGCGACCACCTCGGCCCCGAAGTCGATCACGGCAAGTTGAACGATTACCCGAATATCCGCGGCTACGGGTTCGGTCTGGGGGTGGCCGTGCGCCGCAGCGCAGGCCGCGGCGGCATGCCCGGCTCGGCGGGGGATTTTCACTGGGCCGGTTCGACCGGTACCTATTTCTGGGTCGATCCCGGTGAGGAACTGGCGGTCGTGTTCATGGCCCATGCTCCGGGGGTGATTCGCTATTACCACCGCCAGTTGCTGCATGCCCTGGTGTTGCAGGCGCTGGCCTAGGCAGGCGTAGGGGCATGCAAAATCAACGGCTTGGCGGGCTCTGTCCAGCTAAGCTGTTGTTTTCATTGAAGGTTGCCGCGTACGGTGCGATAATGCCGTCCCATGAACGACTCACAACCCCCGCAACCGCCCATTTCGCCGCGCCAGCGCATGCAGGAACTGCTGGCGATTCCCGACCGTAACCGCACGGATGCCGAGTGGGACGAGCTCAATGAGCTTGAAATCGCGCTCGCCTCCGGCAACCGTCCCGGCGCACCCGACCCGCAACAGCAGCAGCGCCGCAGCCTCGGCGTGATGCCCGGCGGCCAGCCCAAGATGGGCAACGGCGGACGCCCGCAAGGCAAGAACCAGGGCGGGGGCGGCAAGAAATTCCACAAACGCCCGGGCAAGCGCCGCGGCGGTGGTGGTGGCGGCGGACAGCAACAACCCCAGTAGCACTGAACCTGACCATCAAGGCCGCGCCCGGTGCGCGGCCTTGTTTTTTGCGCATCGCGGAGTTGCGACCATGGCCATGAAATCCACCGAACTGCACAAGCGCAAGGCCGAGAAACTGCTCGACCGGATGAAGAAATCCGCCCCTGCAGGCCGTTATGGCGAAGCGGTCGCGGCGGTTGACCGGCGCGAACAGCGCCGGCTGGACCAGGCCGCGGGGCTGGTGCCGTTCGCCGTGAAGCTCAACCGCGATCTGGTCGCCCAACTGCACGCGCTGGCCGCGCAGCGCAAGTCGACCCTCAACGAGACCGTTGCCGAGCTGCTGCGCAAGGGACTCGAGGCGAAATAGGCGCGCCTTCAGTGCGCGCCGCCGGCGGGCAGCTCGGCGAGTTCGATCAGGCAGTTCTCGGTGGCCGACGGATCGAGAAAAGCAATCCGGCAGCCGGCATGGCCGATGCGCGGCACCTGGTCGAGCAGCGGAATGCCCTTGGCCTTCAGTTCCGCCAGCGCCTCGTCGATGTTTTCGACTTCCAGGCAGATGTGGTTCAGACCGCCGCGGCCTTCCGCGATCAGCTTTGACTGCTTGCTGTCGGGCGTGAGCCCGGCCAGCAGCTCGACCATCGAATCGCCGACCGGGTAGAGCGCCAGCCTGCGCGTCGCATTGTCCTCGGTGCCGGCGAGCTTGATGCCGAAGCAGTCTTCCCACAGCCTGCGGCTCGCTTCCACGTCGCGGACAACGATACCGACGTGCTCGATGCGTTTGACTTTCATGGGTCTCCTCCCGGTGGTGTCGCCCGGCATCATGCACGGCGCAAGCCGTGGACTCAAGCCCGCGGCGGCAGCCATTGCCGGTGTAACATGACGCGCTTCCACCCCCTCCGAAAACCATGACTGAAAAAATGCAGCCTGCGCCGCAATGGCGCTCCACCGTGCCGCTCTACATCCACCTCGGCTTCACGCTGGATGCTCTGGATGACGGCCGTTCTCAGGTGCGGCTCGCCTTCCAGCCCCATCTCGGCAACAGCCGCGGCGAAGTGCACGGCGGGACCGTGGCGGCGATCATCGATGCCGCGATGTCGCAGGCCGTGCGCTCGCTGGTGGACCGGGAGATGGGGGTGGCGACAATGACCATGACCCTCAACTACCTGGCGCCGGCGAAGGGCGAGATCATTTGCAGGGGCAGCGTGGTCAAGCGCGGCCGCAGCGTGATGTTCACCGAAGCCGAAGTCTTCGGCGAGGACGGTGCCCTGGCCTGCCGGGCCAGTGCCAACTACCGGATCCTGCCGAAAACGGTATACGACAGAAAACCGAAACCGGACAACCAATCCTGACGGGAGGAGCATGATGAGTTCGTTCGACATCCACGCCGGCGCCACCGAGACCCCCGCGCCGGCGGATTTCCGCTGGCCCGGCGGCAAGCGCATCGCGGTGTTTTTCCGCGTGTCCTTCGAATGGTGGTCCGACGGCAAGTGGCCGGGCATCGGACCGATGGGCAATCCGCTGAAAGCCGGCGTGCCCGATCTCAATGCCGTGGGCTGGGCCGAGTACGGACACCGCCGCGGCATCCACCGCATCCTCGACGTGCTCGCGCGCCAGGACGTCAAGGCCACCATCAACGTCAGCGGCATCATGGCCGAGCGTTATCCGGAAATCATCCGCCGCATTGCAGACGAGGGGCACGAGATCGTCGCGCATTCGTACACCATGGACATGATTCCCTGCTATCTCGACGAGGCCGAGGAACGCGCCAACATCGTGCGCACGACCGAACTGCTCGAACGCGCGAGCGGGGTGCGCCCCCGCGGCTGGATCAGCCCGCGCAGCACGCCCGGGCTGCGTTCGCCGCGTCTGCTCGCGGAAGCCGGTTATGAGTGGCACGGCGACACGCTCAATGACGATCTGCCCTACCTGGTCGATTTTGGCGACCGTTCGATCGTCGCCTTTCCCAACAACACCGAGGTCAACGACCTGCCGCTCTACATGCGCCACGGCAACGCGCCGAAGGTGATGCTGGAAATCTTCGAGCACTGGCTCGATTGCGCGCGCCATCGCGAGACCGGCCCGGTGCGCATGGACCCGGCCATTCACACCCACGTGTTCGGCCGCTCGCCGGGACTGTTCGTCTATGAGGACATCATCAAGGCCGCGAAGGCTGCGGATGACGTCTGGATCGGCACCCGTTCCGTGGCGGTTGACCATTTCAGGCGTGCGATCGGACGCTGAAATGCGGCACAATTGCCGCCAGCAACCGCAAATCCGGCGTTCCCACAACAGCGGATGCAGATGACACGAGGAGAAATTTCCATGAAACGCAAGGCCTGCCGCAACACGATGACTGTCCCCGTAACCGTCTTCGCTGCTGGCGTGCTGCTCGCCGCCGCGTCGACCGCCGGCGCGGCACAGTCCCGCGATCCGGCCGCAGGTTTTCCCGAGCGGCCGATCCGGCTGATCGTGCCGTTCGCGCCCCAGGGGCCGAACGACGTGCTGGCCCGGCTGGTCGGTGCAAAGCTCACCGCATCCTGGAACCAGCAGGTGGTCATCGACAACCGGCCCGGCGCCGGCACCGTGATCGGCACCGAACTGATGGTGCGCGCGCCGGCCGACGGCCATACCATGCTGATGATTTCCGCGAGCACCGCGGTCAATCCGACCCTGAAAAAGAAACTGCCCTACGACACCCTGAAGGAAGTGGTGCCGCTGGTGCAGCTGGCTTCGTCGCCGACGGTGCTGGTGGTGCACCCCTCGGTGAAGGCGGCGAACATCGCGGAACTGCTGGCGCTGGCCAAGGCGGCGCCGGGCACCCTGACCTATGCCTCGGGCGGCACCGGCACCACTACCCACCTCGCCGGCGAACTGTTCGCGCTGAGCGGCGGCATCAAATGGACGCACATCCCGTACAAGGGCACCGGGCCCGCGAACATCGACCTGCTGGGCGGCCGGGTCTCGGGCATGTTCGGCACCATCCTGCCGGTGATCCCGCACATCAAGACCGGCAAAATGCGCGCAATCGGCGTGACTTCGCTGAAACCGGTGGCGGTGTTGCCCGGCGTGCCGCCGGTCGCGGATACGCTGCCCGGTTTCGAGGCGGTTTCCTTCTTTGGCATTGCGTTGCCGGCCGGGGTACCCGTTGCCATACGCAACAAGATCAACCGTGAAGTGGCGCGCATCATTACTGCACCCGAAATGCGTGAAAGCCTGCGCAAACAGGGAACAGATGTCGTAGGCAATTCGGAAGCCGAGTTCACCGTTTTTTTCAGGGGCGAGGTCGCGAAGTGGGCGAAGGTGATCCGCAGTGCCGGCATACAAGCTGATTGAGATCAGCCCAGCAAGGCGGCGTTTTTTCAGCCGCCATCAAATTCGCGATCTCTTGCCGACGTAGACGCCCTGAAAACACCCGCCTGACTGTGGCCCTGCTGACCGCGATTCCCGGAAGGCACGATGCGAGAATCAGGGCTGGTTAGTTTTTTTCAGCGGCGGCAGCGGCAGCGGTGTGCCCGGCGGCAGCGGTGTGCCGTCGACGTTGAGGCACATCGACACCAGGACGTAGAAGCCGTTGACGGTGATCAGGTCCACCGTGCCGCGCTCGCCGAAGCGCGCCACCGCGCGGGCGTAGAGCGCGTCGCTGACGCCCTGCTTCTCGTGCAGTTCGCGCGAGAACTCGTAGACCAGCGTCTCGTCGGCATCCATGCCCGCTGGCTGGCGGCCGTGTGCAATGTCCTCGGCGATTTTCGGATCAAGGCCGCCTTCCAGCGCCAGCTTATGGTGGGCGAACCATTCGTACTGCGAGGTCCAGTGCCGCGCGGTGACCAGGATCGCCAGTTCATTGAGCTTGCCCGCGAGCGAGCTGCGGAAGCGGATTTCCTCGCCGAGCTGCTGCACCAGGTTGCCGATGCCCGGGCTGCGCAGCCAGACATTGAAGGGCCCGCCCAGCGGACCCGGTTTTGACGCCCCCGAACTGGCAAGCCTGGCGCGCGGCCCCGACTTGATGGCATCGGACAGCGCTTTCTGCTCGGGCGTCAGCGCATCCAGCGGGATCAGTTTGAAGCGTCGGGTATCGGCGTTCGGATCGTTACTCATCGGGGACCTTGACAATAATATAAATTAAAACAACATGTTAAGTAAATTTTCTCACCGGGTGCAATCGGTTCAGGTGAAGTCAAGGCGAGCATCGCGCAGCACGCCATAAAGGCGTACCGGATCACGGCGCGGGATTTCGAGCGGCGGCAGGGGCTGGGCTTCCAGCACCGATTGCCCGCTGCCCAGCGCTTCCATCACCTCGGCTGACACCACGAACTCGCCGGCACGGGCGCGATGCAGCAGGCGCTCGGCCACGCTGACGCTGTCGCCGATCACCATGGACGGCGAACCGCCCGTGGCGCCGATTACCGCGTCTCCGGCGTGGATGCCCATTGCGACCGCGGCGCGGATGCCGAATTCCCGGGACCAGGCCTCGTCGATGGCATCGAAATCACGCTGGATTTCCTGCGCGGCCTGGATTGCCTGGGATGCGCGTCCGGCACCGGCAAAAACAGCCATCAGCGTGTCGTTCAGCACGTTGTGCACGGTGCCGTCGTTGCGGTCCGCGGCCGCGCGCGCCACCGCGAAAAACCGCGCGGCCTGATCCAGCACCATTGCCGGTTGCAGGATTGCCGAGGTGCGGGTGAAGCCGCGGGTTTCGGCAAACAGGATCACCACCGGCAGTCGCGCCGGTGCAGTCAACACGGTCACTGTCGCGGTCATGCGGAAACCTCCCTGTGTGTCGGCAGCTTGCGGCGCGGGTGATTGGTATCCGGCACGGTCACCGCTTCAGTCCCGCAACGTGAAGCCCAGGCCAGGCGCCGCAGGTACGTGCAGCATGCCTTCGCGGAACTCCGGATGGGTGGCGAAGCGGGTGCGCAGTGCGGCATGCGCGCCGTGCACCTCGAGCATGCCGCCGTGCGCGTGGCCGGCCATTGCCGGAAGGTTTGCGGCCTCGTAACCGCCGGCGCCGGTGACCGGCACGCCATGCGCTTCCGCGAGCGCGAGTATGCGCAGCATGGTGCTGAGGCCCCCGCAGAACGCCGCATTGGGCTGCACGACGTCGAGCGCACCTGCCGCCAGCACATCGCGGAACCAGGCCACCGACTGGATCATCTGGCCCGAAGCCAGCGGGATCGGGATCGCGCGGCGCAGTTGCGCTAGCGCCGGGATGTCGTTGCCGCGCAGCGGTTCCTCGAAGAACGCGATGTCGCAGCCGGCGACCAGCATCGCCAGGCGTTTCGCCTCGGCGACGGTGTAGGCGCAGTTGGCATCCAGCATCAGCGGTGCGGTGCCGATGGCCGCGCGCACCGCGCGGATGCGCTGCGCGTCCTCGCCGATGCTGCGCCCCGCGCCGACGAGAATCTTCACGCCCTTGAATCCCGCGCCTAGCGCCGTGGTGCAGGCCTTGACCAGTTCGGCTTCGGAGAAGGCGGGGAGCCCGACCGTGGCGTAGGCTGGCACCGCGGCGCGCGCGCCGCCGAGCAGTCTTGCCACCGGCTGGCCGAGCAGCTTGCCCTTGATGTCCCACAGCGCGAGATCCAGCGCGGACAGCGCCGAAACGAACACGCCCGTCGACTGGCGGGGATTGAATTTTTTCGCCAGCACCGACGTCACGGCCTCGATGTCCAGCGGATCCAGGCCTATGGCGGCCTGGGCAAAGCCGCCATTGAGCAGGTGTGCGACTTCCGCCGCCAGAAAGCGCCCGGTCACGCCGCAGCCGCTGACACCATCACTGGTGGTGACCGTGCAGCGCAGGTAGGTCAGGCTTTCCTGACCGGCATAGGCGTCGGCGGCGCGTTCCGGCTGGATGTGTTCGACGACGGCGTGAATGCTGGTGATGGTCATGGGTGGTGTCCGTTGCTGCGGCGGAAGCCCGAGTTTACCTGCTGTTCCCGGTGTAATGCCGGGATGACTTGTTATACTGCATACAGGCTTGCCGCTGGATGTGTTGCGCCTGCCTTTGACGACACATTCAACATCAACATCGGTAATTGCGGCTACAGGGAAGATCGCTTGTCTTCAAATCAGCATGATGCCGCCGTCCGCAGGCTTGAGGCGCCGGGCAGCCGGTGGCTGCGCACGCTGCCGGGGGATGTGACGGGCGGATTCGCAGCGACACTGCTGGCGGTTCCCCACGCGATGGGCCTTGGCCTGCTGGCATTCGCCGCGCTCGGCCCGGCCTGGGCGCCGGTGGGTGTTGTCGCCGGCCTGCTGTCGGTGGTGATCGGCAACCTGGTTTCCGCCGCCATACCCGCTGGCACCTGCATGATGCTCAGCACCCGGACCTCGCTGACCATGGTTTTCGCCGGCATCGTGGCGACGCTGGCCGCGCATCCGTCGCTGCAGACGGCGCAGGGGCCTGATGTTCCGCGGGTGCTCACCCTCGCGTTCGTCGCCGTGTTCGTGTCGGGATTGTTCCAGATGGGCTTCGGCGTGATGCGGCTTGGACGCGCCATCAAGTTCGTGCCCTATCCGGTCATTGCCGGATTCATGAACGGCATCGCCATACTGATGATCCTGTCGCAGGTCGGTCCCGCGCTGGGCGCGGATGCCGGCGTGCCGCCGGCCGGCATCCTCAGCGACCCCGGCCTGATCCGGCCTGCCAGCCTGCTGGTGACGATGGTGGTGATTGCGGCGGTTGTCCTCGCGCCGCGCATCACAAGCAGGGTGCCGGTGCTGCTGTGCGGACTGATCGCCGGTGTGCTGCTGCATTACCTGATTGCGCTCGCTGCGCCCAATGCCGTGGGGCCGCTGGTCGGAGAGCTTCCGGCAACGGAATTCGCACCGCGCGAACTGGTGTCGATGATGCATTTGTCCTGGGGCGAGGATTTTCCGCTCTGGCTGGCTTTCCTGCTGCCGAGCGCGTTGCTGCTCGCGGCGGTGGGCGCGCTGGACGGACTGCTCGCCGCAGTGGTCGTCGATCCCGTGACCCGCGGCCGCCACGACAGCGACCGCCTGCTCAAGTCGCAGGGCGCGGCGGCAGCGCTGGCCGCGGCTTTTGGCGCGGTGCCTCCGGCGGCCAGCACGCATACACGTGCCGCCGGCTACATCAGCGGCGGGCGGACGCCGCGCTGCGCCCTGTTTCACGCACTGTTCATGCTGCTGTCGCTGTTTGCGCTCTCGGCGCTGATTGCACGGGTGCCGGTGGCGGCGCTGGCCGGCGTGATTGTCTACACCGCGCTCACGCTGGTGGACCGCTGGTCGCGGGACCTGGTGGGCCGCCTCGGCGCAGAGGGCACCGACCGCCGGGAGATCCTGCTCAACCTGGGCGTGGTGCTGATCGTCACGCTGTCGATGCTGGCGCTCAATCTGATGGCCGCGTTTGCTGTTGGCATTGCAGCCGCGGTGTTCCTGCTGCTGGTCAAGCTGAGTGGCTCCCCTGTACGGCGCATGCTGGACGGCTCGGTCCGCACATCACTCAAAATCCGCAGCGAGGAGGAGCGCGCAAGACTGCTCCCCTTGGCCGGCCGGTGCATCCGCATTTTCGAACTCGAAGGCGCGATCTTTTTCGGTACGGCTGACCGGCTGCAGACGGATATCGAGAACCTGCCCGGGGACGTGCGATATGTCATCCTCGATTTCCGTCGCGTGACCGAAATCGACGCCAGCGGCGCGCGCGCGATCGAGACGATCAACCACACCCTCGCCCTGCGGAACATGCGGCTCCTGCTGAGCCACCTGCAGACAGGCGAGGGTCATGGCCGCTACCTGCGCGCCCTCGGTACCGCAGCGGTGATCAGCGCCGAAAACTGGTTTGCCGACCTTGATCGCGCGCTCGAATGGACTGAAGACAGACTGCTTGAGCGTGACCGCTTCGAGGATGGCACTGAACTGCGGCCCGAAGACATGGGGCTGTTCGCGGGGCTCGAAGCCTCGGAGATGGAGGTCCTGCGGGCGCTGATGCACCGGCATGAACTGAAACACGGCGACCCCGTGTTCCGGGAGGGCGACCCGGGAGACCGGATTTACCTGATCGCGCGCGGCTCGGTCAGCATCAAACTCCAACTGACCGGCGAGAACCGGGCGCGGCGGCTGGCCACATTCGTGCCGGGCGTTTTTTTTGGAGAAATGGCGATCCTGGAGGGCGGCAAGCGCTCGGCCGATGCCTTTGCCAAGGGCGAAACGGTCGTGTTGTACACGCTGGGTGCGCAGGATCTGGCGCGGATTGTTCGGGAGCACCCGCGTTTGGGCGCCAGGCTGTTTCGCAACCTGGGCGTGGAACTGGCGGTGCGCCTGCGCATTACCAGCGGAGCCCTGCGTGCGCTCGAGTAATCGCAGCAACCTGAGCGGAGCAGCAGTGCGGCCACCTGTTCCCGATGGCCCGGAAATCCCTGCATTCAGCCCCCCGGCTGTTGACATCCCGCGCAGCAGGGCCGACAGTTTTGAAAAGCGCCGGCATCTACTCTCGGCAGGCATGGGGATCTGTCTGTGGCTCCTGCTGCTGTTGCCGGTGATGGTCACAGGCCAGCCGCCCATCCGCGGTGTACCAGCCCCGGACGGGATCATTCGCACAGGATCCGGCATGCAAGCATTTTTCAGCATACTGCGGCGTCCGGCCTCTCCCAACCACTGGCTTGTGGCGCCCGCCGCATTCGTGGTGAAGCCGGATGCGGTCGCGCCGGTGTACGGCGTTTCCGCCGCAAGGCTGCGCGAGGCGTTCGGCATGGTCGTGCGCCAGACTCCGCGTGCCGTGGTCTCCGCTGAAACCGCCGACGGGCTGCATGTGGTCGTGACCACCGCGGTGTTCGGTTTCAAGGACGACCTGCGGGTGCAGTTCATCGCGGTGTCGCCGCAACAGTCCACGCTGGCGCTATATTCCGCATCACGCGCGGGCTACTGGGACCTCGGCACCAACCGGCGGCGGGTCGAGGACTGGCTGGCCCGCCTGGCCGCGGTGGTTGCGGGTACCGGCGGCTGATCGCGTCACATGGCCTCGGACAAGGCATCCGGAAACGACCGGCTTGACCGGATCATCGCCGAAGCGCGGCGCGCCGCCGACAAGCGCGATGCCGGTTACCGCGCGCGTGCGCTGAAACTCTACCCCTGGGTCTGCGGGCGCTGCGCCCGAACCTTTACCCACGCCAACCTGCAGTTGCTTGAGGTCCACCACCGGAACGGCAACCACGACGACAATCCGCCCGACGGCAGCAACTGGGAATTGCTGTGCACCTATTGCCATGAACACGAGCATTCGAAGCTGAGGGACAATGCAGGTCGTACTGCCGCACCCGCCGCACTGCCGGCAGCGACCTTCAATCCCTTTGCCGATCTCAAGGCGCGGCTGGAACGCAAAAAGCCGGACTGAGCGCGCAGCGCCGTGCTGCACCGGCGTGGCGCATGCCCGGCTTCAGCAGGTGAGCTGATAATCTTCCCGCGGACAGTCCGTTTTTCAGTAATTTTCTAATCCAAATCCCATTAATTCATTTAATTATCAAACGCTCATGAATACATCGTTCGCACACCGCATCGCCGCCATGAATGCCATGTACAAGCTGCCCGCGCACCAGCGGCCCGTGCTGCCCGATGATGTCGCCGTGCGGCTGACACGGTTCAAGGCCACCCTGATGGACGAAGTGCATGAGATCGACGAGATCGTCGCGGCTGCGGAGCAGGGCGCCGGGCCCGCGGACATCCTGGTGGCCATCGCCGACCTGCTCGGCGATGTCATCGTCTACTGCCGTTCAGAAGCGCTGAAATACGGCCTGCCGCTGGAAGACGTGCTCGACATCATCATGGACAGCAACGAGAGCAAGCTCGGCGCAGACGGCAAGCCGATCTATGACGCGAACGGGAAATTCCTGAAGGGTCCCGGTTACTGGAAGCCGGAACCGAAGATCAAGGCGCTGCTCGAGGCCTTGGGGCGCTGAGGCGCGGCCCCGTCATTCCGGGCGGTGCCGGAATGACGGGGGCGGAATGATGGCTGTGGAGACGGGGCCTGCGGCGGCCTCAGTCGATGCGGATGTTCGCCGCCTTGATGACCTTCGCCCACTTGGCGACTTCACTGCGGATGTACTTGCCCAGCTCCTCGGGGCTGCCGCCATCCGGCTCGACGCCCGCCTTGGTCAGGAAGTCGCGGATGCCGGGGTCGCCCAGCACCTTGCGGAATTCCTCGTTGAGCCGGGTCACGATGTCGCGCGGGGTGCCCTTCGGCGCGAGGATGCCGTACCAAACGCCCGAGTCGTAGCCGGGAATGCCGGATTCCGCGACGGTGGGCACGTCGGGCATGCTGCCCACCCGCTTCGTGGTGCTGACGGCAATCGCGCGCAGGCGGCCGGCCTTGATGTGGCCGGCCGAGGCGATCGGCGTTGCAAACAGCAACTGAGTCTGGCCCGAGATGGTGTCCACCAGCGCCGGGCCGCCGCCCTTGTACGGCACATGCACCAGCTTGATGCCGGTCATGGTGTTCAGCAGTTCGGTCGCGAGGTGTGCGCCGGAGCCGTTGCCTGAAGAGGCGTAGAGAATCTCGTTCGGGCGCTTTTTTGCCAATGCGATCACGTCCTTCATCGTCCGCGCCGGAAATGACGGATGAGCCACCAGCAGGTAGGCGCCGTTGGCGAGCAGCGTCACCGGTTCGAAGTCGCGCACCGGATCGTAGGGGATCTTCTGGTACAGCCCCGGGTTCACCGCCAGTTGCGCGGTCAGTCCCATCACGATGGTGTAGCCGTCCGGCGCGGAACGCGCGGCCGCTTCCATGCCGATGTTGCCGCCGGCGCCGCCGCGGTTGTCAACCACCACCTGCTGGCCGGTGTTCTCGGTCATTTTGCGCGCGACCGGCCGCGCGATGGTGTCGCTGCCGCCGCCCGGCGGGTAGGGCAGGATGAAGCGGATGCTCTTGCTCGGGTAGTTCTGCGCCAGCACCGGCGTGGCGGACAGAGCTGCGGCAGTGGCGAGCGCCAGGGTTGACAGTGCGCGTATGGTGTTCATTGAATGCTCTCCTCGCTTGGTTTTAATGTCGCGGCCGGAGTCAGAGCCGGCCTTCGTGTGAACTGATGGCAATCACCGCACGGGTGCCGGAGCGGTTGCTCCAGGCATGGCGCACGCCCTTGAGCAGTGCGACTTCACCGGCCTTGAACGAGGCTTCCTGCCCGTCGAGCATCAGTACCAGTTCGCCCTCGAGTATCACGCAATAATCGAAGGTCGCGGTTTTCTGCAGATAGGGGTGTGTCGCGCCGGCATGCCAGGCCGAGGCGCCGGGCGAGCCCATGGCGGCAAAAAAATGTCTCGCATCTTCCGCAGTCGCCTTGCCCTGCCATGCCGCATCCGGCGGCAGGATGTCGACGCGGAACGTGGTGCCGCCGTTCTGCGGTTCCATCGTGCGCGGCAGGTGCAGCGTTTCGTAGACCATCTTCGCCGGGCAGCCCTCGGTGACCCACATGCGCTGAGAGGCGAAGCCCGGGCGAGCCGGGTCGAGCAGCACGTCGGGGCAGGGGCCGTCACTGACGATCACGCTTTTGCCGTCCGAGGGGCGGTCGATGGTGACGATGCGGCGGTTGAGCCGGATGCCGGGCGGCGCGGGCTTCGGCGCGAGCGGTTTGTCGATGCCGGTCGCGGTGCCGATGCCGCCGGGGAAATCCGCGCCGATCATGTCGAAGGCCATCTGCGCATCCGTCGGGTAGGCCCATTCATGCCAGGCGCCGACCTGGATCACGATGTCGCCGGGCTGCATCAGCACCGTGCCTTCGTCGAGCCGCAGCTCGCGGTTGCCGTTGAGCATCATCCCGTAGTCCACGGTCTGCGTCTTGTGCATCGACGAGGTGTAGAGGCTGTTGCCGCCGCGGTCCCAGGTGCCGGTGGTGCCCGGGCGCAGCTTCGGCGGGTGGTGCGGGATGACTTCGGGATCAGTTGCCGGGTCGTAGTCGGCGGGACGGCCCACGCTCTGCACCACGCGCAGGTGGCCGCCGCGCGGCTCGCCCGGGAAGCGGTACTTCAGCAGACTGTCGTCACTCGTGCCCGAGAGCGCCATCGGTGAATCGTTCCAAACCCAGAGGTCGGTGTGGCCGCGCCCGGCCGACATCGATGACGGATGTGCATTCGGTGCAGGGCCGTCGATCAGCACGGTGGAACGGCCGGCGTCGTCGTTGCCGGCGACCAGGCGGCGGATGGGTTTGAGGCTGGACATGAAGGCATGCTCCCAAAAACAGAAAACCCAGGGCAAGTCCGGAATGGCGGCAATCATCATAGGCAATTCCCGGGCTTGCGGTATGGGCGAATCCAGAGTCTGGAATACCACGCGGCCAGCAACCCCGCTGCGCCGGTTCGACGCAGGTGCCGCAGCCACGTATTCTGGGGACTTTAAAACGCCATACCCATAACATGCACATTGCCGAAACCTCACCGGCCTATGACGAGCTGACGCGCATCCACCTGCGCCTCTACCGCTATTACCACCTGTCAAGCATCGTCGGCTGGGACCGCAACACGATGATGCCGCCCAAGGGCAACGAGGCGCGCGCAGCCGCCGAAGCCGAGCTGTCGGCGCTGATCCACCGCACCCGCACCGCGCCGCAGCTGAAGGCGCTCATCGAAGGCGCGGCGCAGGAACCGCTGGACCCGATCGCCCTCGCCAACCTGCGCGAGATCCGGCGCGACTGGCGCGCCGCCAATGCCCTGCCTGAATCACTGGTCGAAGCGAAGGCGCTGGCCGGCGCGCGCTGCGAGCATGCCTGGCGCAGCCAGCGCGCCGCCAACGACTGGATGGGTTTCCTCGAAAATTTCCGCGAGGTGGTGAAACTCTGCCGCGACGAGGCGAAACTGCTGGCCGACGACAGCGGGCTTGCGCCCTATGACGCGCTGATGGACCGCTTCGAGCCGGGCGTGCGTGCAGCCGACATCGACCGCATTTTCGGCGACGTCCGCCAGTGGCTGCCGGGCCTGATCGCACAGGCGCAGGCGAATCAGTCCGCGGAGGCGGTAATGGCGCCCCAGGGCCCCTTTCCGGTGGCCGCACAGCGCGCGCTGAACCGCGAAGTGATGGCGATGCTCGGTTTCGACTTCGATGCCGGACGCCTCGACGAAAGCGCGCATCCTTTCAGCGGCGGCGTGCCCGAGGATCTGCGCCTGACCACGCGTTACAGCGAAGACGATTTTTCACGCAGCCTGCTCGGCACCATCCACGAAACCGGACATGCACGCTACGAGCAGAACCTGCCGCGCCAATGGCCGGGCCAGCCGGTCGCAACGGCGCGCTCCTACGGCGTGCATGAAAGCCAGAGCCTGTCGTTTGAAATGCAGCTTGCGCGCAGCCGTGCTTTTGCCAACGTGCTGGCACCGCTGCTGGACAGACACTTCGGCGACCAGCCGGCCTTCGATCCCGATAACCTCTACCGCCTGTGGACGCGGGTCAGGCCGGGATACATCCGCGTCGATGCCGACGAAGTGACCTATCCAGCGCATGTGATCCTGCGTTACGAAATCGAAAAGCCGCTGATCGAGGGCGCGATCGAACCCGAAGACATACCCGCGCTGTGGGACGACAAGATGCAGTCGCTGCTCGGCATCGATACCCGCGGCAATTACCGCGACGGCTGTATGCAGGACGTGCACTGGACTGACGGCGCCTTCGGCTATTTCCCCAGCTACACGCTGGGCGCGATGTATGCTGCGCAGTGGTTTGCGGCGATCCGTCGCGAGACGCCGGATCTCGATGCGCGTATCGCCCGGGGCGACCTCCAGCCGGTATTCGACTGGATGAGCCGCAACATCTGGTCACAAGCCAGCCTGTGGCCGACGCCGGAACTGGTGCAGCGGGCCAGTGGTGAGACGCTCAATCCGCAGCACTTCCGCCGCCATCTCGAACAGCGATACATTAAATAATTCAATAAAAACAAATACTTACTTACCGTCCCCGGTGTGTTCGAGGGGCAGTCGTTTATCCGTCGATTGTTTGGAAAAACGCAAGGTATGCGTCGCCAGCAGCGTTTCCGCCAGAAAGCAGATCAGCGCACAGGCAAAACACATGATGCCGCCGAGGAAACTCCAGCGCACGAAGCTGTCGGTCACGGAGTTCATTGTCACGTCGAGAAACAGCCCGGCAACAGTGACGCCGATGAACAGCGCACAGAACACCAAAAAGCCGATCGACCAGTTGACCACGCTGCCGCGCAGCCCGAGACGGCGCAGTTCCCAGTAGGCGGCGTCTTCATTCTTGATGCGCTGGCTGTCGAGGCGCTCCTCGATCCAGCGTGCGCGGTCGATGATTCGCGACAGCCTTGTGGCCAGCGCGCCGATCATCGCGGCGACCGCGGTCAGCATGAACACGGGGGCGACGGCGGCCTGTATGCCTTGAACGATGGTGGTATTCATGGGGATAAGGTTCCGTAAAGTGTTGAATGCCCGACAATGGTGCATCCAGTATAAACAGCGGGTGTTGCAGTCATATGATCACTGAAGAGCCGATCCGAAGTAAACTGCAGCGCATTCCGGCAGAAGTCACAGGGCAGACATGAGCCGCAGGAAAACACCGATCATCATCGACATCGAAGCTTCCGGCTTCGGCAACGGCAGTTACCCCATCGAGGTTGGCGTCGCGCTCGACGACGACACCAAATTCTGCACACTGATCCATCCCGCGCCGGACTGGGAGCACTGGGATGAAGACGCCGAGAAAGTGCATCGCATCGCCCGCGACATCCTCGAAACCTACGGCAAGCCGCTGCGTGAAGTGGCGGCCAATCTCAACCGGCTGCTCGAGGGCAAGACGCTGTACACCGATGCCTGGGTTGTCGACAAGCCATGGCTGACCACGCTGTTCCATGAGGCTGGGATGGACATGAAGTTCAGCGTCAGTCCGCTGGAACTGATTCTTTCCGAGGACCAGATGGCGCGATGGCATGAGACCAAGGACCGCATCCTCGCCGGCATCGAGCACCACCGTCATCGTGCGAGCTTCGACGCCTGGATCATCCAGGAAACCTACAGGCAGACGCTGGCCGAAGCGGTCGCCTGATACCGCTAGCGCGATCGCGCGGTTTTCACAAAATCCAGCGCAGCCTGGAACAGCTCCATGTCCTTCACGTAATCCGCGGCATCGGCGCGGGTGATCTGGATCCATTCGCGCGTCGCCGCGATGCCGCCGGGCTGGAAGGCGCTGACATGATCACGCGAGAAATGCAGCTCTGTCGCCGTCGCCGCAGGCAGGCGCAGGCCGACGCCGCTGCCGCTGATGCAGGCGAACATCTTGTCGCTGACAAAATAGGCGTCAAGGCCGTTGATGCTGCGGGCGCTGACGCCGGGGAGTTTGAGCAACAGGGCATCGAGCTGCGCCTTGGTGGCGGATTTTGCGTTATCGGTGCTCAAGAGGGTTTGCCGGGCTGGATGACAGACATGGTGGGTTATACACCAGTCACCGGCTTAGTGGCCGGTGCTGTTCGCGGACAGGTAGCGCATCACGCGGAAGCCGACGAAGCTTGCGCGCAGGTTGAAGGCAACCCGGAAAACATACGGATTGTTCGCTATCAGGGGGGCTGAATGCCAGCCTAGTCCGGCTGCAAGAGAGTTATAGATCTTGCCCTGCTGGTCGGGCAGGTCGGGCTCGGTGACCCACTCGCTGACATTGCCGGTCATGTCGTGGAGGCCGAAGCTGTTGGGCGGGAACTGGCCGACCGGTGCGGTGAACGCGAATTTGTCGTTGCAGCCGTAAGGATCAAATCGCCAGACCAGCAGCCGGCTGAGGCCGCTGTTTAGGGCCGATTCGCTTTCCTCATCAAACACATTGCCGAACTTGCAGGCCTCGCCGTTGTTGCTGTTCCACGGCACAGGCGGCGGTGCGGTGTCATGGGGTGTCGCAGCCCCGGCCGCGGCATACCACCAGTCCACCGGGGGCAGCCGGTAGGGGTACCCCGCTTTTTCACTGAGCCAGCGCAGATATTCGTCGGCCTCAGTGATGGAAACGCAGACGGCTGGATGATCGTCGTTCTGGGGAAAGCCCGGACTGTTCCAGCCTAGATCCGGTTTGAATACCATCGCAATGATCGGCCCAGCGCTTCGATTTGCGTTCCATGTGGTGCAACCGGGCGGCAGCTTGCGTCCGGTTTCCTGCAGATAACGCGCGAATTCGCCGCGGGTGATTTCATGCTGGCTGATCGCCACCGGCTCATTCAACGGCTTTGACTTTACGATCGGGCTGCGCGGGATCATCACCATCACCGGGCAGTCCGGACAGTCGCGGAAAGTCTTGCCGTTGCCTGGTTCAACGCCCTGTTCGCGCAGGGTTGCCATGCTGGCGGCAAGGCGCGCCTCGGCCTGCCGCTTCGCTTCCTCGGCTTCGGCGATTTTCTGCAGACGGGCGCGTTCTTTTTCCTCGGCAGCGCGGCGTGCGGCTTCTTCTTCCGCCTGCTTGCGCGCCTGCAGCCGGCGCATGCCTTCGGCGGTGTACTGCGGACGGCCCAGCTGGATCTCGACGCGTTTCATCACGCCGTCGCCGAGGCGGAAGCTGTCTTCAAAAACGCGCTCGACTTCGACGTTCTGGTTTTTGACCGCGCGCACGCGGATGTCGCCGGCTTTGACCTCGACGTCCATCGGGCACTCGCCCTTGAACTGGCCGTTGATGCTGACTTCGGCACGCGCCGAATCGCCTTCGCAGCTGATGCGCAGCATCGAGGCGGACCAGACATTGGCAGTGGCAAGACATACGGCAGCAGCAACAATGATCCGGATTAGGGTCGTCATTTCAATTTGGCGGTGTTGATTGGCAAGGAAGATTTCAGAAAGTCCGTACTACGCGGAATCCGGTCAGTGACCCGCTCCAGTCGGCTGCTTGCCAGTTTCGGCTGGCTGGGCGGAGCAGGGTTTCTCGTGCAATCCACGAGCCGCCCCGGATGGGCCGCAGGTCTTTGCGGCCGCCGGTAGTCCAGGCTTCGCCGTTGACCGGGGCACCCTGATAGTCGTTGTGCCACAGATCCTGCACCCATTCCGAGGCATTGCCGGCCATGTGGCGAAGACCATATGCGTTCGGTTTCAGGGCATCGACCGGGGCGGTGTACGCGTAGCCATCACTGCAGTTTGCGGCTCCTGCCCGCTTGTCCGCTCCGGGGATCTGCTCGATTGCACTGCGATCAAAAGCGTTGGCGTAGGCACATTGTTCGCTGCTGCCGGTATTGTCTTTCCAGGGAAAGCGACCGCCGCTGCGGCCGGCGCGGGCGGCGTATTCCCATTCGGCTTCGCTGGGCAGCCTGAATCCCAGGCCCGGAAACTTGTCGTTGAGCCACTGCACATAGGCTTGCGCGTCATTCCAGCTGATGCAGACCACCGGATGATTGTCGGACTGCGCAAATCCCGGGTCTCGCCAATGGTGTCCGGATACGGATTCGAATCGTCCGCCAGGCGCCGCGGTTTTCCACACCCAGCAACCCTTGCCTTGCTCGGCTTCGCTGCGGTAGCCGGTGGCCTGCATGAAACGGCCGAACTCGCCCCGAGTCACTTCGTGGAGGCCAACAGCCAGCTGATGGCTGATTTTGACGTCACGAGCCGGGCCTTCATTTACATCCCGGCCTGCTTCGTCCGAATCAGAGCCCATGCGGAAACTGCCTGCCGGCAGCAGCACGAGTTCGGGGCACTCGGGGCAATCCCGGAACGGCCGGCCGTTGCCGGGCTCGGTGCCCTGGGCGAGTGCCGCGGCCCTGCTTTGGACCAGCCTTGCTTCCGCCTGACGTTTCGCTTCCTCGGCCTCGGCGATTTTCTGCAGACGGGCGCGTTCTTTTTCCTCGGCAGCTCGGCGTGCGGCTTCTTCTTCCGCGAGCTTGCGCGCCTGCAGCCGGCGCATGCCTTCGGCGGTGTACTGCGGACGGCCCAGCTGGATCTCGACGCGTTTCATCACGCCGTCGCCGAGGCGGAAGCTGTCTTCAAAAACGCGCTCGACTTCGACGTTCTGGTTTTTGACCGCGCGCACGCGGATGTCGCCGGCTTTGACCTCGACGTCCA
>VFQT010000642.1_pt1 | contig 48977 bp, 38 predicted proteins | sample 3512381 | NCBI WGS metagenome assembly VFQT01 (sample SAMN10412376, study PRJNA504923) | tailings metagenome | isolation source: Relicate 2 Philex TSF3 active mining site | place: Philippines: Tuba, Benguet | collected 2017-08-29 | reverse complement strand
GGCACAGGCATGAGTGCTATCGCTCAGTACTTGAAAGCGGCTGGGCATCATGTTGCTGGATCAGACCGACAATTTATTTCCGGAGAACATAATGAGACACGCGATGCGCTAGAAGCTGAAGGCATCATTTGCTATGCGCAAGGTGCAGGCGGTGTTTCTGTTGATACAGATTGCGTTGTTGTATCTTCTGCAATTGAGGATACAGTTCCTGAAGTGCAGCAAGCAAAGGCGTTGTCGAAACGCATCATTAAACGCAGCGAATTACTTGCTGAAATAGTTACAGCCAAAAAAACAATCGCGGTAGGTGGTACTTCTGGAAAGAGTACTACAACTGCCATGTTATATGAAATACTTTATACGGCTGGTTTGCAGCCATCTGTTATTGGTGGTGCAGGATTAACTCGTTTGATAAAAGAAGGTAAGATAGGCAATGCAGCCTATGGACAAGGAGAGTGGTTGATTATTGAAGCAGATGAAAGTGATGGATCTATTGTACAGTATTATCCTGAGATAGGTTTGTTGTTGAATGTCGACAAAGACCATCAGGAAATGGACAAGTTGATGGATCTATTTGAAGTATTCAAATCGCATTCAAAGACTTTCATCACAAACTTGACGCATCCGTTGTCGGCATCATTGAGTAGTGGCTCTCCGTTTGATTTTAGTTGCAAGGAAAAGTTGACAGTTAACAGTCAACAGTCAACAGACAACCGACAACAGACAACCGACAACAGACAACAGTCAACCGACAACCGTATTACCCCATCCAACTTCCGCCAACTCGGAGCTAAAATAAGTTTTCAAGTAAACGGACAACCATTTGAAATCAATGCTCCAGGAAGACACAACATGGAAAACGCCATGGCTGCGATAGCTGTCGCATCTGCAATTGGTGTTGATCTATCAACATGCAGTCAAGCGTTAAAGCATTACGAAGGTATTTACAGAAGGCACCAAGTCTTCGGGACAAAAAACGGTGTCACCTTAGTCGATGATTTTGCCCACAACCCAGTCAAGTGTGCCAGATCCATGGAGGCTTGTCAGCCTTTTGCTGATAAACTCATTGCCTGGTTTCAGCCACATGGTTATGGACCTACGCGTTTCTTGCGCAATGATTTCGTAGAGGAGCTTTCAAAAGCAGTGCGACCACAAGATGAAATCTGGATGAGTGAAATTTATTATGCTGGTGGAACTGCTGTTAAAGATATTTCAGCAGCAGATTTAATCAATGATTTAAAAGCTAGGGGAGTGAATGCTTATTTTGTTGCCGACCGCAACCATCTCCTTGAAGCCATGCGGCCACATTTTACTTCCTCAACAACTCTACTGCTCATGGGAGCAAGAGATCCGTCGTTAGGAGAGTTTGCGAAGGAAATATGGGAGAGACTGTTAACTGTTAACCGTTAACCGTCAACTGTTAACCGTCAACCTCTACTGCGCACAAAATCCGTGACGAGGTAAGATATCAATCTGGATAAAGACTGTGAGTCGCCATGTAACTGAGACGATGCGCCTTCGCATATATGAAGACTACTGATATTGGGATAGTTTCCTGAAAAACGAATGTATTGTCTGGCGTCGTTAACAGAAATACCTGAAGGATTTTTATTGCTTGAACTGATGTTGCCAATTACATTAAGATCAAGTTCAAGTGCAATAGGATCATCGTCGATGAAAGAATATGATTGTGCGATAGACTGAATAAAGTTCAATCTTTCTTCGACAAAAATTTCTTCGTACGTATGGTATTGAATATTGACGTTACTGTATAAATCATCCATCATGCTTTGCGGATTGCTGTTTTCCTGTAAACCGATAACGGTATAACGGTTCAGGTATCCTTCCTCCATGGCATAACGAAATGGATTTCCACTGTGTCTGCCTTCCATGATCCTGAAATCTGCAGTGGCAGCAAGGTTCATGGAATTGATAGCAGCGCGTTTTATTTTTTCTATTTTGTGAAGTGACTTCGCAGATGCTTTTATAATGGGATACGCGTTGTTATGACCACCACCAATTACGATTGGAATTTTTCCTGCTTGAACAATTGCTTTTACAAAACTTTCCACTTCTTCATCAATGATATTCGCCACTGCGTGTCGACATGCATTGATGCGTTCCTCAAAGTTCATGAAGTTGTTTTCAATCACATTCATCACACTACTGAAATCAAAGTAACCCGCGAGAATAATTTCATCACCGGGGCATTGATCAGTCGATTGTAAATTCAAAAACGATTGTACAAAATGAAACCAGGTGGCTTCTGCGCCTTTTGAACCATGGTCTCCCAATATGCCAATGCATTCTGGAATGCCAAAGAGTACATATTTAGCTTGGGGATGTTCTTTGAAAGAATCAATTCCGTTTTGAAGAATGCCCAGCTTTTCACCCATCTTGGTTTCATAGCGTCTGATCTTTGTCAGCTCCAGCAATTCTTGTTTGTTGTAGTAGTGAAAGTGGGTCATTGTTCTAAGGTAGCAAAACCATCGATATTTCAATAATTTTTTCCTTCTACAAATACCCCACTGAATTGATTAATTCGTTAATTTTCATACTCCGAAAACCATCGATAAAAACGAAGTAGATATGCCGGATTTTGAGATTAAAAAACAGACCAAAGAATATGATGTCGTTATAGTGGGTTCAGGTGCTGGAGGTGGTATGGCAGCTTATATATTAGCCAATCAAGGATTGAAGGTTTGTCTCCTTGAAGCTGGTGCAGATTATGATCCAGCAAAGAATGTTACACAATTAAAAAATCCTTGGGAGTCACCGCGCAGAGGTGCATCCACCAAGTTCAGGCCCTTTGGTGATTTCGATGCAAGTTACTGGGGATGGGATATTGAGGGTGAACCATATACTAAAGCCGCAGGTACCAACTGGGATTGGTGGAGAGCGCGTATGGTGGGTGGAAGAACAAATCACTGGGGAAGAATTTCCCTTCGTTTTGGTCCCAAAGATTTCAAACGCAAAAGTATTGATGGGTTAGGTGAAGACTGGCCAATAGGGTATGAGGATATTAAGCCGTATTACGATCGTATCGACAAATTGATTGGCATATTTGGAACCAATGAAGGTTTGCCTAATGATCCGGATGGTATTTTCTTGCCTCCGCCAAAACCAAGGTTGCATGAACTCTTTCTAAAAAAATCTGCAGGAAAAGTGGGTGTGCCTGTAATTCCTTCAAGGTTATCGATCCTTACACAGAAAATTAATGACGACCGCGGACAATGTTTCTATTGCGCGCAGTGTAACAGGGGTTGTACAGTTTATGGTGATTTCTCTTCATCATCTGTATTGGTGAAGCCTGCATTGAAAACAGGTAATGTCGATTTAATCACTGGTGCCATGGCCAGAGAAGTGTTGACCAACAACGAAGGTTTGGCAGTCGGTATTTCTTATGTCAACAAGTTTGATTTGATGGAATACCAAGTGAAAGGAAGAACAGTTGTTCTTGCAGCCAGTGCCTGCGAATCATCACGCTTGTTGTTGAATTCAAAATCACAGCGTCATCCCAACGGGTTAGCCAACAGCAGTAATGTTGTCGGTAAATATCTACATGATTCTACCGGTGCAGATATGGGTGGCATCATTCCAGAATTGTTTGATCGCAAGCGTTACAACGAAGATGGCGTTGGAGGTATGCACGTGTATTCACCATGGTGGGGAGATAACAAGAAATTAAATTTTGCAAGGGGATATCATATTGAATATTGGGGAGGCATGCAACAGCCTGCTTATGGATTTGGATGGGGTATTGAAGGATTGAATGGCAAATTCCCTGTTCATGGTCAGCAAAAAGAAGCAGGTGGTTATGGTGCCTCATTGAAGCAGGATTACCGTTATTTCTATGGCGCAGGTGTGGGAATGTCTGGTCGCGGTGAAGCCATTCCGCTCGAATCTAACTATTGTGAAATTGATCCGAATGTGGTCGATAAATACGGAATTCCAGTTCTGCGTTTCAATGTGAAATGGTCGGAGCAGGAAATTCAGCAGGCCAAGCACATGAAAGAAACATTCAAGGAGATTATGCATTCAATGGGAGCAGTGATTACCTGGGGTGATACGGATGGTCCGGAGAACGACTATGGATTGCAATCGCCAGGAAAGATCATTCATGAGGCTGGAACTGCACGTATGGGTAATGATCCGAAGAATTCCGTATTGAACAAATACAACCAGGCGCATGATTGTAAGAATTTGTTTGTTATGGATGGTGCAGCGTTCGTATCGCAAGCGGATAAAAATATTACCTGGACCATCCTCGCATTGGCGATGAGGGCTTCAGAGTATTTGGTGGATGAGATGAAGAAGAGGAATATATAATTTGGTTATGGGTTATGTGTTGTGTGTTTTTAAAACTAACTCACAACCCACAACTCACAACCCACAACACACAACTTTGAATTTATGAACAGAAGAGACTCCCTCAAAGCACTAACCGTCGGTACCCTAGGTGCTGCAACCTTGCTGGACAGTTGTAAGCCAGGTGAAGAAAAAAAATTTGTCAACCAATCAGTTGCTGATGGCTTTACGTTGGATCGTCAGCCTGAAGAATTAGCACAATATGATAAAGTTGTTGCAACTACTTTCTTCAATGAACATGAAATGGCGACCATCACCATTCTGGCAGATATCATCATTCCAAAAGATGAGGTGAGTGGTAGTGCATCTGATGCCAAAGTACCTGAATTTATAGAGTTCATTGTAAAAGATATGCCATCGCACCAAACACCAATGAGAGGTGGTTTGCGCTGGTTGGATATTCATGCCAGCAAGCGATTTGGAAAATCATTTAAGGGTTGCAGTGCTGAAGAACGCATTTCCATCGTTGATGAAATTGCCTATCCTAAAAAAGCAAAACCAGAAGTAGCGCAAGGTGTAGCTTTTTTCAGTTTGATGCGTAACCTTACTGCGTCTGGATTTTATACCACACAAATAGGGGTAAACGATATAGGTTACAAGGGCAATACACCAAATCAATGGAATGGTGTTCCTGATGACGTGCTGAAACAATACGGATTAGCATATACTGAAAAAGAAAACAAAGAGTGTGTGAAATACTCTTAAAACATTAACCAAACCAAACACAACTTTCATCATTTATTCAACGATTATTTATGTCGAACAAAAATTACCAAAGAAGAAAATTCATCAAGACCGGTGCAATGGGAATGGCTGCATTCACCATCGTTCCTCGTCACGTTATTGGAAAAGGACATGTCGCGCCTAGTGATAAACTAAGAATTGCAGGTATTGGTGTAGGAGGAAAAGGAGAGGGCGATATAGCAGAATTTGCTAAAAGTAAAAATGTTGAAATAGTCGCTATGGCCGACGTTGACGACAGAGCAGCTGCAAAATCTAGGAAAAGATTTCCCAATGCAAAATATTACAAGGATTTCAGGGAGATGCTGGACAAAGAGAAAGACGTAATTGATGCATGTTCTATTTCAACACCAGATCATACACACGCGGTGGCGACAATTGCAGCGATGCAATTGGGCAAGCACGTGTACACCCAAAAGCCATTGACGCATGATATTTATGAGGCGCGTGTGCTTACAGAGGCAGCTAAAAAATACAAAGTTGTAACACAAATGGGTAACCAGGGTGGTTCTGGCGATGGTGTAAGAAAGACGCAAGAAATTATTGCTGCTGGTTTAATAGGCGAAGTGACCAAGGTGGATTGCTGGACCAACAGACCGGTATGGCCACAAGGTATTCCTACACCGACAGGTAATTTTGAAGTACCAAAAGAATTGAATTGGGATTTGTGGATTGGTCCTGCTAAAATGATTGATTATAACCCTGCATACCTTCCATTCAACTGGAGAGGATGGTGGGCATTTGGTACTGGTTCCTTGGGTGATATGGCTTGTCATATTATGGATCCTGTATTCAGGTCACTTCCAATTTTGTATCCATCAGATGTGGAGTGTTCTGTTGCATCGATCTGGAGAGGAATGTGGGATGATACCGTTAACACTGATGCTTGTCCTCCTTCAACCATCATTCACTTGACTTATCCAAGAACAGATGGCAAGCCAGGCGATATTAAAGTATCATGGTACGATGGTGGATTGTTGCCACAGCGCCCAGATGAATTAGGTCCAGAAGAAGAGTTTGGTAACTGGGATGGTGGTGTTTTGTTTCATGGAACAAAAGGCAAGTTATTGGCTGATTGCTATGGAGCAAATCCAAGGTTGTTGCCTACTAAATTGATGAAGGAAGTCGCGATGCCAGCTGAAACCATCAAGCGTGTCCCTGAAGGACACTATTTGCAGTGGGTGAATGCTTGTATTGCAGGTTATGGCAACGCACAGACCAGTTCTCCATTTGAATTTGCTGGTCCCTTTACGGAGAGCATCTTGATTGGTAACCTGGCCATCAGAAGTTGGATGATGAAGAATCCAAACCTGAAAGGTTGGAATGACAAGTACCTGGGCAGAAAGAAATTGCTATGGGATGCACAGAATTTGCGCATTACGAATTTCGAGCCAGCAAACCAGTATGTGAAGAGTGAGTACAGAGATGGTTGGAAATTAGAATTGTAATGGCTATAACAGTAATAAAAGAAAAAGAGTCGATATAAATCGACTCTTTTTTTATGCGTTGAATTAAGGAAAAATCAGTCTTTTCTTTGAAGAAGCCATAGTGAGAAGAACATCAGGAAAATCAAGATGCCAGTCGCACCAAACAAAAAGCCTGTCATGAATTGCTGAACTGGCTTAAAAAACAACATGTTGATTGCTATCAAGAAATAGAGCACATACAAGAAAATGAGTGTGTGTATTCTTTTGTCCATTTGTTTTGATTTTGCTGCTGCAAATATCGGAAAATTTTTGATTTTATTGCCTAACCCTGAAACTAAAAATGATGGTTCCCATTTGATCAATATCACCATCTTCACCTGTTGTAAATTTAAGCTGGCGAGCTTTCCTTAGTGCGATATTTTTCATGTTGGTATTACCTGTCGTGGTGCCCCTAGGTTGAATGCTGGCTGAGGTTACAGTACCGTTGTTGTCGACTTTAATATCAACGGCCACTTTTGCATTTTCGCTAAAATCATCTTCAAATGAAGGGAATCTTGTTATTTTTCTGCCTTGTAAACCTCGGCTGATGGATACGCCGTTTCCGGAACCATATCCACCATTTCCTGTATAGCTATCGGAATTCGGGTTGCCATTTAGTTTGCCCTGATCACCTGCGCCACCAGCTATACCCTGACCTTTTGAAGGCTGATAAGTATCAGCATTATTTCCACCCGTTCCACTAGCATTAGCGCCTTGTGCTTTATAGAGCGCCTTAGGTTTAGGAGTAGGTGGGGTTTCAACGGGCTTAGCTTCTTCTTTGGGTTGAACGGCTGGTTTAGGAGTTTCAGGAACGGGTTTGAATTCAGCTTTGGGCTTAGGTTTTATTACTGGTGTTGGTTTGCTCACTACGGCTGGAGGAGCTTCTTTATCGTCGTCGTTCGTTTCAATTTCTTTTTCTACAGAAGTTTGTTGAACAGGTTGAGGGGGAGGTGTATTTACAACGGTAGACTCCAATGCTGGATCACCAGGGAGAAGGGGTTGCACATCACCAATTCCCGTTTCGCTATCGCCCAAATTGACTTCCATGCCTTCTTCTTCTTGAATGGGTGGAGCAACGGGAGGTGTCCATGAAATGATGAAACACAGGGCCAACAAACTACCCAACAACAACACTGTGTAAGTGCCGGCTTTGAGGTTTTTTTGTTGGTTGAAGTTAGACATTGGGAGTTATGGGTTGTGAGTTATGGGTTGTGGGTTGTGGATTTACCTGTAAATTAAAAAATTATAAAGAAGGATGAAGTAAGAGGTTGTTAAACAATTTAAAAACTCGCAACTTATAACTCATAACTCACAACTTCTATCCACACTGCGCGAAGTCCTTCTCATAATCCCCCTTGATCCTTTCCATGGGAGGATTGAAGTAGCCGTATTTTAAATGGGGGAATTCATCGCGGAGCATTTGCATGAGGTTTCTGATGCCAAAGATTTCCATTGGTTCTGTAACGCCCATTTTGCCCAAGTACCAATCGGGGTCGATGTTGAAATTTCTCCATTGTATCATTTTGAGGTTGGTCTCTTTGATCACCTTTCTCAATGCTTCGTATTCTCCTTCAGTATCAGTCATACCTGGAAATACGAAATAATTGATAGAGCTCCATCCACCAAATTCATCTACGATGCGAAGGCTTTCAATGATGTCTTCAAACTTGTAATTATTTGGACGATAATATTTTTCGTACCATGATTTTTGCAGTGAGTTGGTGCTTACGCGAATAGAGTCGAGACCCGCTTCACACAAGGCCCTTACAGCTTTTGGCATGGATCCGTTGGTGTTGATATTGATACTACCTCTTGAAGTATGTTTTCTGATTTCTTTGATCGCTTCTTTAATTGTTTCCCACATCAAAAGTGGTTCACCCTCACAACCTTGTCCGAAACTCACCAAAGGAAAAGGCGCATTCATCAAATGCGGTACGGTAAACTCTACAATCTCTTCTACTGATGGTTTGAATTGTAAACGATCTTGTGGTGAGGTAATAGATTCAGATTCAGGTTGAAATGAAATGCAACCTATGCAATTTGAATTACAAGCAGGCGAGGTGGGGATGGGGCATTCCCAACGACCAATGAAATAGTTTCTGGCAGCGGGACAAGTATAGGTCCTGCAACAGGTTTCAGCAAGGTGGCTGACCAACCTGTTATTGGGATAAGCAGCTAACATGGCTTCTACACCCAATTCAATTTTCTCAGGGTCATATCCAGCACATTCTTGTCGGATATCATTTTCTATTCTCAGCGCTGTTACATAAAATTCATCGTTGTGCCATCCAGCTGCTGTATAACAAAATAATGGAAGGGTTTCTGCATCTGGTGCGGTTTCAAATGCTGCAATGAAAGTGCCAGTATGTGCAGGAGGGATGAAGGCCGCGACAGCCCATCCTTTTTCGCACAAACGCATTTCTCCAGTTAGCACATCGATGCCAATGCCTTTTCTGCCGGGTAGCTCATATAAAGAACCACCATCCGGAAGTTTGATCCATTCGTCGGTTTCAATAGGGAAGGCGTCCCAGCCAGCGCGACCAACCGCGTAGAGGGTATCGTCTTCGAAAATATTTCCTTTTCCATCTGAATAGAGCAAGTAGGGGGAATGCGAAAGTGCCATATGCAAATTTACCGCTTATTTATTTACCCAATTGCGTGCGGCAGTAGTTGTTGAATTCTTCGTCCTCAACATCGTATTCCTCATCTTCTTCATCATCAGTTTCCAATTGCAGCAATTTGTTGTTTTTAAAGTCGATTGTCAGTATACCACCGTTTAGCACAACATTATCGATATCAGACCAATGGTATTTTTTAGGAAACCATCCCCCTATGGTGATGTTTGAAGTGGTAAATCCGATTTCCTTTTTTTGCAAAAAGAATTTTTCGAGTATGCCCAAGACAATGAACAAGAGATTAGAGTTAGTCCCATCGCCAAAAAAACTCAATCCAACGCCAGTAGTAATTAATAAATAACTGAAGCTAACAGGTTTCTTTTTTTTCTTTTCGATGATGTTGGTGATGAGAAAAACAACAACCACAAATAAGGTTCCGTAAAGTCCGATTGAAGATGGATAGGAAAAAAGTTGGACTATGATGATGAGCAATGCAAGTGCGGTCATCATCCAACCTGTTCTTTCGACTAGTTGTGTATTTGGGTTTTTTAAGACAACGAGATAATCCTGAACAGCTTTTTTACCCATGGTTTAAGGATTGTCGCATAACATGAGGTTGCACAATTTGAAGATCACTCTTGCGCCTACATTTTCATCCCAGCCATCTGTGCTGACACCAGTTTCACAAAGATCAAAGCCGATAATTTTTCGTCCGCTGTTCAAGATTTTTCTGAAAAGAAAACTCAGTTGTTCCATTTCAAAGCCGCCTGGGACGGGCGTTCCGGTATGCGGACAAAGTTTTGGGTCTAATCCGTCGATGTCATAACTGATATACACTTGTTGAGGTAATTGAGCAATGATTTCATCAGCCAGTTGCGACCAGGTTTGCCCTTCGAATTGTCTTTCTTTAATTTCTTTTTCGAAATAAGTAACTACCCTGAAATCACTTTCGCAGATATAGTTCCATTCAGATTCACAATAATCTCTTATGCCCAGCTGCACTAATTTTTTTATGTTGCTAAAATCATTCAACACATTGTACATGATAGAGCCGTGAGAATGATTTAATCCTTCGAAAGATTTTCGGAGATCACAATGTGCATCAATTTGTAATACCCCAAAATCACCATTTTTTTCTGAGAGCGCTTTGATTAGTCCGTATGCCACACTATGATCACCCCCAAGTAAACCGACTTTCTTCCCTTTTTCAATTTGTGCTTTGCATTGTTCGTATACCCAATTGTGCAGTTCATCGCAACCTGCATTGACTTCTTTGAGTGTTTTTTTCATGAACTTGTTCGACTCTATTTTGTCGCCTGAATTGATGAAATTCAAATAGAGTTCATTTTCTTTTCGTAAGAAGTCGTTTTTAAGTAGTATTTTTTTATCAATTGGCAGCATAAAAACGCCTTTTTTCCAGCTGTTCTGGAACTGGCTGTCGAATAAATCGACTTGAAGGCTGGCTTGTAAGACCCTTTCTGGTGATCTGGCAGTCCCGCTTTTAAAACTTACCGTCACTTCCCAAGGGACTGGCAATATGACTAATTCAGCATTTTCTTCTGTAAATGGCAGTCCGAACAGGTTATTGTTGGCCACGCTAACCCCATTGGGGTCGAATCTGGATAAATCAGCAATCATTTTATTTGATAATTGATTGAATTTCTGTGGTTAACGCAATAATCCAATGAAAAATTGCGTTTAAAGATTCAATAAACGCTGCAATGTAACAAAAAATGAAATTCAGCTGTTTATAGTACATTTGCATATTCGTAGATTATGAAAAAAATACACATTCTTGGACTCGTTTTGATCGCGGGAGCGATTGGAGCACTTTTAACGTTAATGGGTGATATCAGTACCTATGACTCAGTGGAATCGGCTAGAAAAAAAGAAGGCAAGTTTGTGCACTTGATTGCCAAAATTGACACTACCCAGCCTATTGTTTACGATCCTATTAAGGATCCAAATTATTTAGCATTTACTGCTATTGATTCTTTAGGGTCGTCTACTAAAGTAGTATATAAGAATGCTAAGCCAACCGACTTTGAAAAAAGTGCAAGGGTGGTGATGAAAGGTGCTATGCAAGGCGAGACCTTCGAATGTAAGGAAATCGTATTGAAGTGCCCTTCTAAGTACACAGATGAGCAAGGTGCTCAACCTGGTAAGATGACTGAAACATCTTACAAGACTACAGAGTAGTAATCGAACCAAAACAACTTATTCTATGATCGAATATAATGGAGAGCATTTGCTCATTGGGCAAATAGGGATGTTTCTAACCCTACTTGCCTTTTTTTCTGCAATACTGTCAACTTTTGCTAACGTAAAAGCGGCTAATGCAGCTGATGCATTAACTGAGCAGCCATGGCAGAAAGTGGCAAGGACATCGTTTATAATTAATGTTATTGCTGTAATCGGTTTATTTGTTACGCTTTACCTGATTATCTATAATCACTATTTTGAATACCAATATGCGCACAAGCATTCTAAACGCAGTTTAGATGTGCAATATCTATTGAGTTGTTTCTGGGAAGGCCAAGAGGGAAGCTTCATGCTTTGGGCATTTTGGAATGCAGTACTGGGCTTATTCCTAATCAAACGTTCCAAGAAGTGGGAACATCCTGTGATGACAGTCATGAGTATTGCACAGGTATTCCTGGCAAGCTTCTTGATTGGTATTTATTTCTTCGACATCAAGATTGGATCAAATCCTTTTGTGTTGATGAGAAATGAATTTCCGGATGCACCAATCTTCCAGGATCCTGATTACTTAAGTAAATACATACTCGATGGAAATGGATTAAATATCTTGTTACAGAACTATTGGATGGTTATACATCCGCCTATTCTTTTCTTGGGCTTTGCTTCTGCCATTGTGCCTTATGCATTTGGTGTAGCGGGACTTTGGAAAAAGGATCATGCAGGTTGGTTAAGACCGGCTATGCCATGGGCTTTGTTCTGTGCAGGTATTTTAGGTTTGGGTATTATGATGGGTGCTGCATGGGCTTATGAGTCACTTACCTTTGGTGGATATTGGGCATGGGATCCGGTAGAGAATGCATCGATGGTGCCATGGTTGTTGCTGGTCGCAGGTATCCATACCATGTTGATTTTTAAGAGTACGGGTCATGCCATGAAGAGTACTTATCTCTTTATTTTCTTGACCCACTTATTGGTATTGTATTCAACTTTCTTAACCAGGACAGGCGTATTGGGTGATACTTCAGTGCATTCGTTTACAGGTGAAGGAAGTACTTTGTACTGGCATTTAATTATGATGCAGTTGGTATTTATTGCACTTCCTGCATTCCTATATTATAGAGATAGAAAGAACATTCCGACGGTTGTGAAGGAAGAGAGCATGAATTCAAGGGAGTTCTGGATGTTTGTCGGTTCACTCTTACTTTTAATTTCTGCTGTTTATATTATTGTATTGACTTCTTTGCCATTTATCAATAAATTGTTTGGTACTTCTTGGGCAATCGGTGAGAATGTAGAATATGTCTACAACCGTATCATGATTTTGGTAGCCATCATTATTGGCGTGCTTACTGCGATCACACAGTATTTCAAATACAAAGAGACGACTAGAAAATATATCTGGTCGAAGTTGTTGGTTCCAACCATCGCGACTGTTGTATTATCAGCTGCGTTGAGTATTTGGGGAGAAGTAAACTTCGATAAACACGGATTAGGGTTTTTAGTCGGCATACACCTTGCCCTCTGGTCTTCAATCTATGCCATCATCGCCAATGCATCCTATATGGGGTCTGTTTTGAAATGGAAGATGAAGGCAGCCGGTGCATCCATCACCCACTTCGGATTTGGAATGATGTTGTTGGGTATTTTGATTTCTTCTGCAAAGAAAGAATTGATTTCAAGGAATGCCGGTGGTATATCTGTAACAGGATTGAAAGATGCCAAGGGCAGGGATGATGATCCATTAGAAAACGTGACGTTGTTGTACAATACGCCAGTTAAGATGGGTAAGTATGTAGTGACTTATCTTGGCGATTCAACAGAAGAGAAGAACAGTAAAGTATATTTCAAAATTCGATTTATAGAAGTTGATCCTAAAGATGATGAAACAATTGTAGACGCTTTCAATATAACACCCAATGCTTTCTTGGTAAAGAGTGGTGAGAATTCTCAATTGTCTTCCAATCCTGGGTCTAAGCATTATTTGTCCAGCGACGTATTTGTGTACATCACATCTTGGTTGAATCCTGACAACCTCAAAGACACTGCGAGCTTTAGGTATACGGATGTGAAGGCGGGTGATACTGTCTTCTATTCAAATGGATTTGCTGTCGTGAATAAATTGCTTGCTGCAAATAAAAACGACAACAAAGATTTACCGATGGTAGACAGTGCATGGGTTTCTGATGTAACCGTTTACTCTAAAGAAGGTATTGAGTTTAAGGTAACACCAGCAGTTATGAAAAAGGATGGTATTGCTTCAACCAAGATAGATACCATCATGGAGCAGCACCTTGTTTTAGGTTTACAGCAAGCTGAAAATGGAAAAATCCAGCTCGGCTTGAAAGAGTCGAATGCAGTCGTGAGATACATCACGTTAAAGGCCTTCCGCTTCCCTTGGATCAATTTGTTGTGGTTAGGAACCATCATCATGGTGGCTGGTTTCATGATCAGTATGTGGTACAGGATGAAGAACAAGTTGTATGTAGCCTAATAGAACCGTAACTTTATGTAGTGCGTTATCTATCGACCATATTCATTCTACTGATAATTTCAATGGGTGCTCATGCCCAATCTAGGTATGGCGCTAATGATACCCTTTTGGTTCCTTATATTGTTTATGGTGGAGATACCATGACGTACGCACAGCTGGATATGGTGGCCATTTTTGGTGAAATGACACCTGAACAGCGCAGGGCCAAACAAAAATGGACCAGGTTACGCAATGCGGTTTATGTTACTTACCCTTATGCAATCAAGGCGAGTTACATCATCAATGATGTGAACCAGAAGCTGATGACCATCAAAGATCCATCAGCCAGGAAGAAATACTTGAGTTCAAGAGAAAAGGAACTTAAAAAAGAATTTACCGCACCATTAACTGCGCTATCTGTCTATCAAGGTAAGGTCTTGATGAAGCTCATCAATCGACAAACCAATAATTCGTGCTACAACATTGTTAAAGAGTATAGAGGTGGTTTTTCTGCCCGTTTCTGGCAGACCATAGCCTGGGTATTTGGCAGCAGCCTTAAACAGAATTATGATCCTAAAGGTGAGGATGCCGATATGGAGCTGATTGTTTTAGAAGTAGCCCGCATGTATGGTCATGCGGAGTAGTTCAATTCTGTATCTTTGCCGGCGTAAATGAATTCCATGAAATTGTATGTTTTGGCCTTTGGTGTACACCCAGATGATGTAGAACTGAGTTGTTCAGGGACACTCATTAATGAAGTGAAAAAAGGCAATGCTGCTGGTGTGATAGATTTGACACAGGGGGAGTTGGGCACCAGAGGAACTATCGAGACCAGAAAGAAAGAAGCAGCAGATGCGGCTGCAATTATGGGATTATCTATCAGAGAAAATTTATGCATGCGCGATGGCTTCTTTAAAAATGATGAAGAGCATCAGCTAAAAGTTATTCGTGCTATCAGGAAATACCAGCCAGAAGTCGTTTTAGCCAATGTGCTCGACGATCGTCATCCAGATCATGGAAGGGCGGGACATTTATTGAGAGAGTCGTGTTTTCTTGCAGGGTTAAGCAAAATTGAAACTTTTGATGAAGAGGGTAATCCCCAACAAAGATGGCGTCCAAAGCAAGTCTTGCATTATATCCAGGATCGTTTTTATGAGCCAGATTTGATTGTTGATATCAGTGATGTATTTGAGCAACGCATGCAAGCCATTAAGGCTTATGCAACACAGTTTCACGTGAGTGATGATTCCTTTCAAGGAACACAGACCTATATATCAACACCAGATTTTGCTGAATCGTTGGTTGCGAGAGCAAGATTGATGGGGAAGCGTATTGGTGTAAAATATGGTGAAGGGTTTATTTCACAAAAGTCGATCGGTGTAAGAGGGTTGGGGGATTTGGTTCTTGTGGAGACTTAGAATCTGTTAACTGTTAACCGTTAACTGTTAACAGTCTTAATTTTAAATGTAACTACTAAAGTATACAACATGTCTAAAGTAAAAGTCGGTTTGGTGCAAATGAGCTGTAGTGGTGATGCGAAGTCTAACATGGACAAAGCCATTGCTGGTATTAAAGATGCTGCAGCAAAAGGTGCCAACATTGTTTGTTTACAGGAATTGTTTACTTCACTTTATTTCTGTGATGTAGAAGATTATGAGAACTTCAAATTGGCTGAACCTATTCCGGGTCCTTCTACCGAAACACTTTCAGCAGTTGCAAAAGAAGCTGGTGTGGTGGTGATTGCTTCTTTGTTTGAAAAAAGAGCACAGGGCTTGTACCACAATACGACTGCAGTATTGGATGCTGATGGTACTTACTTAGGCAAGTACAGAAAAATGCATATACCGGATGATCCTGCATATTTTGAGAAGTTTTATTTCACGCCAGGTGATTTAGGCTATAAAGTATTCAAAACAAAATACGGTACCATAGGTGTTTTAATCTGCTGGGATCAGTGGTATCCAGAAGCAGCTCGTTTAACAGCATTGATGGGTGCTGAAATTTTATTTTACCCAACAGCAATTGGATGGGCAACCAGTCAGGATGAAGCCACCAATACTGAACAATATAATGCATGGCAAACCATACAGCGCAGTCATGCTGTTGCCAATGGTGTGCATGTGGTGAGTGTGAACAGGGTAGGTTATGAGCAGGATGGTGCCATGAAATTCTGGGGAGGATCTTTTGTTTCCAATCCATTTGGTAGTCTGATTGTAAAGGCTTCACATGATGAAGAGGAAGTGATTGTAACAGAATTAGACTTGTCTAAAACAGATAGCTATAGAACCCATTGGCCTTTCATGCGCGACCGTAGAATTGATTCTTATGGTGATATTGTAAAAAGATTTATTGATTAAAATGAAATCAGTTAACCGTTAACAGTTAACGGTTAACTGTTAACCGACAACTGTCAACTGTCAACCATGACCCCAACCCCCAAATCCCTCGGCTATTATTTTCCGGCAGAATTCGCGCCACACCAATCAACTTGGTTGAGTTGGCCGCACAAAGAGGCTTCATGGCCTGGAAAGATTGAAACCATTTTTCCATCTTATGTTGCCTTCATTAAGACCTTGGTCAGATATGAAGATGTCAACATCAATGTGTGTGATGTAGCAATGCAGCAAAAAGCGACTCAGCTTTTAGAAGCTGCAGCTGTGGATTTAACTAGGGTGCATTTTCATCTACATCCCACCAACGATGCCTGGTGCAGAGATCATGGTCCTGCTTTTTTGCTGAACAATTTAGACGCGTCTAAAAAAGCGATTGTCGATTGGAATTACAATGCCTGGGGTAATAAATATCCTCCTTTCGATTTGGATGATGTGATTCCGACTTTGATAGGCAATAAACTGGGCTTACCAGTATTTAATCCTGGTATCATTATGGAAGGTGGTTCAGTTGATTTTAATGGTGCTGGCACAGTGATTACTTCTACAGCTTGTTTGTTGAACCCCAATAGAAATCCGCATTTGAACCAATCGCAGATTGAACAATATTTGATGGACTATTATGGGCAGGATCAGGTGTTGTGGGTGGATGAAGGAATTGTAGGTGATGATACAGATGGGCATATTGACGATACAGTCAGGTTTGTGAATGAAGACACGGTGATTACAGTAGTTGAGGATAATAAAAATGATGAAAATTATGCATTACTTCAGCATAATTTGAAACAATTAAAAGAGATGCGTTTGCTCAATGGTAAGCAATTGAATATTGTTGAGTTGCCCATGCCTGATCCGGTAATTTGGGAAGACCAGATGCTGCCTGCATCTTATGCTAATTTTTATATTGCAAATAAGCAGGTGGTTGTGCCAACTTTTAGAAGTGATAAAGACGACAAGGTTTTACAAATTATACAACAGAGTTTCCCTGATCGTGAAATTGTAGGCATCGATTCTACTGATATTATTTGGGGATTGGGAAGTTTTCATTGTTTGAGTCAGCAGGAGCCGTTGACCGTTAACGGTTAACGGTTGTCAGTTAACGGTTAACTGATTAAATCATATGCTTCTGATCACTGGAAATATTATGCACATCCCAGGTGATTGATTTTTTGAAGGGGAACTTTCGCTCGAGACAATCTTTCTTTGAACATATGCGGCAAGAGAAATCCATGCAGCCATCGGCATGGATAAACAATTCCACGCTTTCTCCAAATTCATTTTTAGCTAATGCAGAGAAGGCTTCTATTTCACGATGGGCTTCATGTACATTGAGGTACCAAGGTACAGTGAGGTGACAATCAATATGAATAATAGTGCCAAATTTTATAATCCTGAGGTTGTGGAGGTCAACCCAGTTTTCTCTTCTGTTTTCATTCATTCTTGCAACTAATTTCTCTAGCAACTCCAAATCCGCTTCATCCATGATGCCGGCTAATGAACTTCTTACTATAGTATATCCAGTATAAATGATAAAAAACGCAAATCCAATTGCGATGACACTATCAAGCCATATAAGGTTGGTAAAATATATTACTGCCATGCCTGCAATAATGCCTAAAGTAGAGTAGGTGTCACTTTGCAGGTGTTTACCTGATGCGACTAAGGCTAATGAATTATTTTTCTTACCAGTATTGATGGCATACCATCCCATGCTATAATTAAACAAAGCAGTGATGGCTATGATCAACATACCTATATCCAACTTTTGAATATTATGAGGATGAATAAGGTTGTCGATGGCCTCGTAGATGATGACAAACCCAGCAATAGCTACCAGACTTCCTTCAACTGCTGCAGATACAAATTCTGCTTTACCGTGACCGTAGGGATGTTCTTTATCACGGGGTTTGGCAGCAACATAAAGACTATACAAGCTAATGAATCCTGCAACGACATTGACAGTGCTTTCGAGCGCATCTGTAAGTACTGCAACTGATTGTGTTAACCACCAGGCGAAGACTTTCAGGATAAAAAGAGCAACCGCTACTATTGCTACTAGCCTTTGGACTTTAAAATTCAATTCAGCGTGGGTCGGTTTCATTGATAGATTTCAAAGTGAAAGTAGGAAATATCTCATAGATTTTATTCATTTTAAGATTTTATTGAAATGCATTTCAATTTGTTTTTCTGCCGCTTCAGATGAATAATTATCCCGAAATTTGATATACAATCTTGACATATGGAACTTAAACTAACTGAAGAACAACTGATGATTCAGCAGGCTGCCAAAGATTTTGCACAGTCGTGTTTGCCTGGTGTAATTGAACGTGATGAAAAACAAATTTTTGCCAAAGAGCATGTAATGCAACTAGCAGAGTTGGGCTTTATGGGCATGATGGTTGATCCACAATATGGAGGTGCAGGATTAGATACCGTGAGTTATGTATTGGCCATTGAAGAGATTAGTAAGGTTGATGCCAGTGTTGCTGTGTGCATGAGTGTAAACAACAGTCTTGTTGCCTGGGGTTTAGAAAAATATGGCAACGAAGATCAAAAGAAAAAATATTTAACGCCATTGGCTCAAGGCAGAAAAGATGGTGAATTGTATTTGGGGGCTTTTTTGTTAAGTGAGCCGGAGGCAGGTTCTGATGCAACTTCACAAAGAACGACTGTTGAAGACAAGGGAGATTATTTCTTGTTGAACGGGACGAAAAACTGGATCACCAATGGATCATCTGCATCAGTGTATCTGGTGATGGCACAAGCAGATGCTGCTAAAGGACATAAAGGCATCAATACGTTGATTGTTGAGAAAAACTGGCCTGGGGTGACTGTTGGTGCAAAAGAAAATAAAATGGGTATTCGTTCTAGTGATACACATAGCATTTCTTTCACCGATGTGAAAGTGCCTAAAGAAAACTTAATTAAAGAACCTGGTTTTGGATTTTCTTTTGCGATGAAAACATTGGATGGCGGAAGAATTGGAATTGCTGCTCAGGCATTAGGAATTGCAGCTGGGGCTTATGAGCGTGCAGTTGCTTATTCAAAAGAAAGAAAAGCTTTTGGAAAAGAAATCGGTCAGCACCAAGCCATTCAATTTAAATTGGCTGATATGGCTACCCGAATTGAAGCAGCACGATTGTTGTGTTACAAAGCAGCATGGGAAAAAGACAATGGCATGGATTATGCAACCAGTGCGGCAATGGCTAAATTGTATGCTTCTGAAACAGCCATGTGGGTGACTACCAACGCTGTGCAGGTGCATGGTGGCTATGGTTATGTGAAAGAATACCATGTAGAAAGATTGATGCGTGATGCCAAGATTACAGAGATTTATGAAGGGACCAGTGAAGTGCAGCGCATGGTGATTGGTAGAAGTATTTTGAAATAAATTAAATGAACCAATGGCAGTCGATTTACAAGCTTATCAGCAATTAAAGGAAACATTAGACACAAAAGGTATAACCTTGATTGCTGTATCCAAAACAAAACCTGTTGAGGATATACAAGCTTTGTATGATGCTGGTCATCGTGATTTTGGTGAGAACTATGTTCAGGAGCTGGTTCAAAAACAATTGCATTTACCTAAAGATATTCGCTGGCATTTTATTGGACATTTGCAATCCAATAAAGTAAAAATGATTGCACCATTTGTCCATATGATTCATGGCGTGGATAGTATCAAATTATTGGAAGTAGTCGATAAAGAGGGTAGAAAAGCAGGCAGAAAAATCAATGCGCTTTTACAGGTGCATATAGCAAAAGAGGAAACAAAATTCGGATTAGATCTCCAGGAGGCACGTCAGGCAGCATCAGCTTATTTTTTAGAGAAAAAGTATGAACATGTTGAACTGTGTGGCTTAATGGGAATGGCATCATTTTCAGATGATCAGCAGTTAGTTGAAAGTGAGTTTAAATCACTCAAGCATTTGTTTGATGAAGTAAAGACTGTACACAAAAACGCCACTCAATTCAACATCTTATCAATGGGAATGAGCGGCGATTATCTTTTAGCTATTCAGTGTGGTAGTACGATGGTAAGGGTGGGTAGCCTATTGTTTGGGAGAAGAGGTTGAATAAGTTATGAGTTATGTGTTTTGAGTTAAGTTAACCCATAACCCATAACTCACAACTTTATTTCTTCCTCGATCCATAATCAAACACCAAATTACAAAACGCTTTTACACCTACATCCAGCATGCTATCGTCTATATAAAAATCCGGTGTATGGTGAGGAGCTGCTTTTGCAGGATCAGTTCCCTTTGGCATACCGCCGAGGTTGAAGAAAAAGCTTGGTGCTTTTTCACCAAAGAATGAAAAATCTTCAGCCCCTGTTGTCCATCTTCCTGCAGTTACATTTTCTTTACCAGCAGCTTTTTCCAATGAAGCAATTGAAGCTGCAACTAATGCAGGGTCGTTGTAGGTTACTAATGTTTTGGTATCAATGTTAACCTCGACTTCAGCGCCCCATGCTTCTGCTACTTTCTGTGCGACTTGTTTGATTTTAACGTGAACGTCTTTTTGCATTTTGCTATCAAGCGTTCTGATGGTTCCTTCTAATTCAGCTTCTTCAGGAATGATGTTGGCTCTAACACCACTGTGGAATTTTCCGACAGTAATAACTACTGGAGCAACCGTTAGGTCTTCTTGTCTGCTCACAATAGTTTGAAGGTTATTGATGATTTGCGTTCCTACAACAATTGGATCAATGCCTGTCCATGGTGTAGAACCATGTGTTTGTTTACCCTTTACTTTAATAGTGAACCAATCAGAGGAAGCCATCATTGATCCACTCACATATTTAATTTGTCCGATTTCTAAACCAGAAGCAATATGTAAACCAAATACGGCATCCACCTTCGGATTGTCCATTACCCCTTCTTTGATCATCAAAGGTGCGCCACCTTCTTCATCACCGGGAGGTCCTTCTTCAGCGGGTTGAAAGAAAAACTTAATGGTGCCTGCAATGTCTTTTTTCATAGATGCTAATACTTCTGCAGTTCCCATCAATATAGAAGTATGTGTGTCATGTCCGCATGCATGCATTACAGATACGTTGTTGCCCATGTAATCTGCTGTGACTGTCGATTTGTAAGGAACATCCACTCTTTCTTTTACAGGTAAAGCGTCAATATCAGCACGAAGTGCAATAACTGGTCCAGGTTTACCACCTTTCAATACACCCAAAACACCAGTTTTAGCAAGTTTAGTTACTTCAATACCTAATTTTGACAAGTGAGCAGCAATATATTCTTGGGTTTTAAATTCACGGTTACCCAATTCAGGATTTTGGTGAATATGTCTTCTCCATTCCACCAGTTTAGGTGCGATGGCAGTCGACTTTGCCTCAATAGCCGCAGCATAAGGCGATTGTGCTGAAGCAAAGGCTGTCAGCATGGTCAATACAATTGAAAATAGACATCTCATTTCAGGAAATTTAGACTTCTAATATAAGCAATTTGAAGGTTTCTATTTCGTAACTTTGCAGCCTTTAAGCAAATACAATTCAGCAAAATGATCAGTGCACGCAATATTACCCTGGCCTATGGCAAAAGAGTCCTTTTCGACGAAGTAAATATCAATTTCGTAAAAGGGAACTGTTATGGTGTGATTGGCGCCAACGGAGCCGGTAAAAGTACCTTTTTGAAGATTTTAAGTGGTGAAATTGAACCTAATAAAGGCTCAGTTGAAATTACCCCAGGCGAGCGCATGGCGGTATTGAACCAGAATCAGTTCCAGTTTGATGAACAAACAGTCCTGAATACAGTGTTGATGGGGCATAAAAAATTATGGGAGATTGGTCAGGAGCGTGAAAAAATTTATGCCAAAGAAGATTTCTCTGAAGAAGATGGTATCCGTGCAGGTGAATTAGAAGCTGAGTTTGGCGAAATGGGGGGATATACTGCTGAGAGTGATGCAGCAACTTTTTTAAATGAATTGGGTGTTAAGGAAGCTTTTCACCAGAGTTTGATGAAGGATATTCCTTCAAATATGAAAGTGCGTGTGTTATTGGCACAGGCATTGTTTGGTAATCCTGATATTTTGTTATTGGACGAGCCGACCAACGGTTTGGATATCGAGACCATCGGTTGGTTAGAGAATTTCTTAGCTGATTACGAAAACATCGTTTTGGTCGTGAGCCACGACCGTCACTTTTTGGATGCAGTCTGCACACACGTGGCTGATGTTGATCGCCAGAAGATCAAAACCTTTACGGGTAACTACAGTTTCTGGTATGAATCTTCTCAGTTGATGGCAAGGCAGATCAACGACAAGAACAAGAAGATGGAAGAGAAGCGTCAGGCTTTGCTCGACTTCATCGCACGATTCAGTGCCAATGCCTCTAAATCAAAGCAAGCAACTTCCAGAAAGAAGGCTTTGGAAAAATTGACTATTGAAGAAATAGAACCATCAAATAGAAAATATCCAGGTATTATTTTCCAGCCATTACGTGAAGTGGGTAACCAAATTCTTTCTGTCGAAAACCTCTCTAAATCAGTCGATGGCAGGAAGTTGTTTGATAAATTAACTTTCTCTGTCAGTAAAGGAGATAAGATTGCTTTTGTCAGTAAAGACCCGCTGGCCGTAACTTCTTTCTTTGAAATCATCAACGATAAGTTAGAAGCAGATGGCGGTAAGTTTGAATGGGGGACAACCATCACCAAGTCCTATTTACCAGTAGAAAACTCTGAATTCTTTACAGAGGATTTAGGTTTGTTGGATTGGCTTCGTCAGTTTGTTCCACCACACATCACGGATGCAGATGAACCATTCTTGAGAGGATTCTTGGGTAAAATGTTGTTCAGTGGTGATGATATCCAAAAGAAAACAAAGGTGCTCAGTGGAGGTGAAAAGGTGAGGTGTATGGTGAGTCGCATGATGTTGCAGAATCCTAATCTTGTTATTCTCGATCAACCCACTAACCACCTAGATTTGGAAAGCATCCAAAGTTTCAACGAAGGTTGTATCAATTTCCCGGGAGTAGTGTTGTTGACTTCTCATGATCATACGTTTATGCAGACAGTTGCTAACCGCATCATAGAGCTTACGCCTAAAGGGGCAATTGATAGGTTGATGACTTTCGATGAATACCTTGCTGATAAGCGCGTTGCTGAATTGAGGAATGAATATTACGCCTAATTAAAGTCATTCACTAGGCTAATCAAGATCAGTTTTCAGTTGTATGCTTCTTGTACATCTTTGTCAAAACACCAAAGATGTACACTGTAGAAACTTTACCACAACAAGCTGAGCATTTTGAATGGCTGAATGCCATTGATTTTTTTCACAATTATCTTGACATTATCGGAGAGCGGGTTGTTGATTTATCCAATCGAGGAGGGGAGCAACTTGATCGAATAAAAGTCGATGCGTTTGCTATTGAATTACAGGATTTGCGGGGAGAGTTGTATCAACTTTCGTATGATGTAAGCGAACATTTGGATGAACTGCAAATGGTTCCGGCAGATGACAACCGACTTGAATTTGATTTGCAAAAACTGCATCACCACAATTTGCGAGAAAAATTTGATGAATTTGAAGAGGTTGTAAACAGGTTCAGGACAGACTTTAATGAGTTTTATGTGAAGAACCTGGAATATTATTATTGACGGTATTCTCCAAAAACCTTGCGTAAGGTTTCTGCAATTTCACCGAGCGTACAATAATTTTCTACAGCATCTAATACCAAGGGCATCAAATTGCTGGGTCCTTTTGCTGCAACTTCAATAGCATCAAGACAGTCTGCTACTTTGTTGTTATCGCGTTTAGCTTTTAAGGCATCCAGTTTTTTGATTTGCATCTCACGAATGCTGTCATCAATCTTAAAGGGCGGTGGCGTTGAATGGGAAGTTGTTTGAAATCTATTTACACCAACAACAATCTTGTTTTCTTCTTCGATATCACGTTGGTATTTGTAAGCACTTGAAGCAATCTGTTCTTGCATGAAACCTCTTTCTATAGCACTTACACTGCCTCCCATTTGATCGATATGTGTTATCAATTTTTCTATTTCAACTTCCATGGTGCTAGTGAGGTTTTCTACATAATAGGAACCTGCTAACGGATCTGCAGTATCAGCTGCGCCACTTTCAAAGGCAATGATTTGTTGTGTTCTCAACGCGACTTGTGCTGCTTCTTCCGTTGGTAAACTTAAAGCTTCATCATAGCCATTGGTGTGTAAAGATTGTGTGCCACCCAGTACGGAAGATAAAGCTTGTAAGGTAACACGGGTAATGTTGTTTAGCGGCTGTTGCTGGGTTAATGTACTACCACCTGTTTGGGTATGGAAACGAAGCATCATGGCCTTGAGATCTGTTGCTCCTAGGCTTTGCATGGTTTTGGCCCAGATTTTTCTTGCAGCGCGGAACTTGGCGACTTCCTCAAAAAGGTTGTTGTGGGCATTGAAGAAGAAGGATAATCTTTTTCCAAGTGTGTTGATGTCAATTCCCTTTTCAATGGCAGCCTTTACATAAGCTTTTCCGTTGCTAAGCGTGAAGGCGACTTCCTGCACAGCTGTACTTCCTGCCTCACGAATATGGTAGCCGGAAATGGAGATGGTGTTCCATTTGGGCATTTCCTTACTGCACCATTCAAAAATATCAGTGATGATGCGCATGGAAGGCTGAGGAGGGTAGATATATGTTCCGCGAGCAGCATATTCTTTTAATATGTCGTTTTGGATAGTGCCATTTAGCTTGGTTAAGTCGGCACCCTTTTTTTTGGCGACAGCTGCATAGAGCGCCAATAATATGAAGCCTGTCGCATTGATGGTCATTGAGGTGGATACTTCTTCAGGATTTATACCATCAAAAAGCAATTCCATGTCTTCGATGCTGTCGATAGCAACACCCACTTTGCCAACTTCCCCTTCAGCAAGAGGATGATCGCTGTCATAGCCAATTTGAGTAGGAAGATCAAAGGCAACACTTAATCCGGTTACTCCTTGTGCCAGTAGGAATTTGTAGCGCTTGTTACTTTCCTCTGCTGTTGAGAACCCAGCATACTGTCTCATCGTCCAGTGCTTACCCCGGTACATGTCCTCCTGTATCCCTCTGGTAAAAGGAAATTGTCCGGGTAGCGGTTCTTGTCCTGGCAGGTCTGCTGCTGCATAGACCTTTTTAATTTCAATGCCTGAATCGTTCTTGAGCGTTTCTTTCATACTTATGGCTTACAACAAAAGTAAGGCAAGGGTGTTGAATAATGGATTTGATAAATGTTATTAATTTTGCAGTATGGAGATGAAGACAGAAATACCAGTTAAGCTGACAAAATCGGCTACAGAGGAACTTAGAAGGTTGTTTGAAAGTAAGGAAGCAGGTAGCAATAAAATGCTCAGGATCGGAGTAAAAGGGGGAGGTTGCTCTGGCTTTAGTTATGTGCTGGAAATGGATGAACAAAAGGATAGGGATGAAGTATTTGAGATTGACGGTATACCTTGTATAATTGATCCTGCACATGGCATGTATTTATATGGTATGGAAATTGACTGGAAGAGTGGGTTGGATGCAAGGGGGTTTGTTTTCAATAATCCTAATGCTGCATCGACTTGTGGATGCGGGACTTCTTTCGCAGTTTAATCATTAATGTGATAAAATAAAAAAGAGGGAATTGCTTCCCTCTTTTTTTATGCAATCAATATTGCTTTATTTTTTTGCTTTATCGGCAGTGCCCAATGGCTTGCTTTTTGCAATATCAATCAATACAGGTGATGCTACAAAGATGGTTGAGTAAGTACCAGAGATAACACCCACGAGCATTGCGAAGGCGAAGCCTCTTGTTACTTCACTACCTACAACAAACAAAATCAAGATGGTAATGAATACAGTAAGCGAGGTCATGATGGTTCTGCTCAATGTATCATTAATTGATTTGTTAATGATTTCAGCTTTAGAAGCACCACGCATCTTAGCGCTGTATTCCCTTATCCTATCGAATACAATCACAGTGTCGTTCATAGAGAAACCGATAACAGTCAAGATTGCTGCAATGAAATGCTGGTCGATTTCCAATGGGAATGGAACAACACCTCTTAAGAAAGAGAATACTGCAAGTGTTACGAATACGTCGTGTAAGGTTGCAATTACTGTACCAATTGAATATCTCCAGTCGCGGAAACGCAAGAAGATATAAAGGAAGATAGCAACAACACCAAGGATAGTTGCCTGAATTGCACCTTTTTTCAAATCATCAGAAATGGATGGTTGTACAGTTTGAGAACTTTGTTTGTAGTCTTTTTTGAAGTCAGCATAATCGAGATTTGCTGGTAAACTTTCTTTCAAGCCAGTAAATAAAGTAGCTTCTACAGCAGAATCGGCACTCTTGCTTACATTATCAATCATGTAGGCAGTCGTGATGTTCAATGTCTTGTTATCACCTACAGTCTTAATGATTGGTGCTTCACCAAAGGCAGTGCTTAATGATTCTCTTACTTTATTTACATCAGTTGGAGCATCAAATTTAACAGTATAGCTTCTTCCTCCTTTGTATTCAACACCTTGATCAAAACCGTTGAACAATGATCCAACACCTAATATAAGAACAATAGCAGAGGTGAAGTAGGCTACTTTTCTGAATTCAATGAATTTGAAGTTTGCATTCTTAAAGATATTCTTGCTAAATCCAGTGAAATACTTGAATTCTCTGTTTTTGCTGGTCCAGTAATCAGTAATAATTCTGGAAACCATGATACCGCAGAACAAAGAAAGAATGATACCAAGAATCTGTGTGGTTGCGAAACCAAGAATTGGACCTAGGCCAAAGTAGAATAAGATGATGGCGGTGATTAATGTAGTGAACTGCGCATCCAATACAGGTGCCATAGACATTTTGTATCCCTGTGCAACAGCAGCTTGATAACTCTTGCCAAAGTTCAATTCATCTTTGATTCTTTCGAAAATAACCACATTGGTATCAACAGCCATACCGATTGTAAGTACAAGACCTGCAATACCTGGAGCGGTTAAGGTTGCACCCATTGCACTCAAAATACCGACTGTGAAAATCAAGTTGAGGATAAGAGAGATATTAGCAACCCATCCACCCGTGTTGTAATAAGACAACATCATGATGAAGATGATCAGGAAAGAAATTCCAAAAGCCAAGCTTCCACCTTCTATAGCTTCAGCACCTAGTGTTGGTCCAACGACTTGTTCTTGAACAATTTTAGCAGGAGCAGGAAGTTTACCTGATTGTAAAATGTTTGCTAAGTCTTGCGCTTCTTCAATGCTGAAGTTTCCGCTTATTTCTGAGTTACCAGTTGTAATCGGACTAATTACGTTAGGGGCAGAATAAACCAGGTTGTCAAGTACTATGGCAATAGGTTTACCTACGTTATTGGTTGTCATTTCACCCCATGCTCTTTCACCTTGTTTGGTCATGAGCATTTTAATAGCAGGGCGACCTCTGTCATCAAAATCCTGAGATGCTTGTTGAACACCATCGCCTTCTAATTTGGCTTTTTCAGAACCTTCAATAGTCTTCAAAGCATATACAGCAACAACGTCACTTTTTACACCTTGTTCATTAGTTTCGGGGATACCAAAAGCAAATCGAACGTTGCCTGGAAACTGACTTCTTACATTTTCGATTGCCATGTACTCACTGAACAATGCTGTATCACGAGTTGAAATAAATCCGAGGTTAGGAGCAAAATTCATTCTTCCTTGCTCATCCTGTTGAGGAGGTATAGGCTGGAAAATGGTAAAGAAAGATCTTGAGGCTGGTTTTGCAGAATCCTTCTTAACAGGAGCGGTTTTAACCAACTCACCGATGGTCGCAGTTTTTGAAGTATCGACAGCAGATTTTGTTTCTGTCGCAGCTACTTCTTCTTTAGTTGTTTCAGCAGTACCTGAAGTGCCATCATAATATGCACGCAATGCTTGTTCAGCATCTGTGAATGGCTTATCTAGCTCAGCAATATTATATACTTCCCAGAATTGAAGGTTAGCTGTTGCTTGTAAATATTTTCTTACGCGCTCAGGGTCATCCTTAACACCTGGAAGTTCTACAGTGATGATTCCTTTATTTTTATCCAGTTGAATATTTGGTTGGGCAACACCAAATTGGTCGATACGCTTTTGTAAAACATTGAAAGTGTTTGCAATTGCACCTTCAGCAGATGCTTGTAATTTGGAAATTACATCATTGTCGCTATCTTCCAATTTAATGGTTTTGTTGCCAGTCCCTGCAAATAGGGTTGCAAGACGCCCATTTGGGTTTTGTGTTTTATAAGCTTGCGCAAATAGACTGATGAAATCTTCATCGCTGGTTTGCTTCAAGCGGTTGGCTTCTTTTATTGCATTGTTAAGCGCCGGATCTTTAGAATTAATAGCAAGTGATTTCAATAGTCCTTCTAATTCTACTTCCAAAGTAACACTCATACCTCCTTGAAGATCAAGACCCAGGTTAAGTTCTTGTTCTTTGGCTTTTTGGTAGCTGATGGCTCCGGTGATGCCATAAGTTACAGTTGTTTCACGGGTGCTATCCAATAGCCTGCGATACCTTTTATTGAATTCCAATTCCTTGGTCTCAGTATCAGCATTGGGGAAGTTGGCTTTTACAAAAGCCTGTGCTTTTTCTTCTTGCTTGCCTTCGTGGTTACGCACCACCAATGTGAAGTGCAGTTGGTAAATAGAGATCAGGATTAGTGCTACCGCAAAAAAACGAACCAAACCTTTCAGTTGCATATCAATTCTTGTTTACGCTTTAAAATGAAACCCGACAGGGTCGGGGCGGGCAAAGATAGGGTTTTTTACCCTCAAATCATATTGGAAATAGGGCCAGTTTTTTTACATTTGCACCAAATTTACACGCATGAAACTTTCAACTCGCCTCGACCTGTTTGCTGAGCCAGAAACACTTAAAATGGCCAAATTAGGCCGTGAGCTTAGGGCAAAGGGTATTGATGTGATCGATTTGTCTTTAGGAGAGCCAGATTTTGATACGCCTGCACATATCAAAGAAGCATTGAAGAAGGCGGTCGATGATAATTACAGCCACTATACTCCGGTTGCAGGATACCCTGATTTGAGGGAGGCGGTTTGTACAAAGTTGAAGCGTGATAATAACCTTGATTATAAACCAGAAAATATTTTGGTTTCTACAGGAGCCAAGCAAAGTTTGGCCAATGTGGTAATGGCAATTGTCAGCAAAGGTGACGATGTGGTTATTCCAACACCTTATTGGGTAACCTATTCTGAAATTGTAAAATTGGCTGAAGGGAAAGTGACCTTGGTTAGAACTTCAATTGAAAATAAATACAAGTTGACTGCTGCGGAATTGGAAGCTGCTATCAAACCAGAAACCCGCTTGTTCATTTTCTCATCACCCTGTAACCCAAGTGGTTCAGTTTATACAAAAGATGAATTAGCCGCATTGGCGGAGGTGTTCAGAAAGCATCCTGATGTATTTATCATTTCTGATGAAATTTATGAGTATATCAATTTTGTGGGTAAGCACGAGAGTATTGCACAATTTGAGGACTTAAAAGATAGAATCATCATCATCAATGGTTTGAGTAAAGGATATGCCATGACAGGTTATCGTCTTGGTTATATTGCTGCACATCCTGATGTAATTAAAGCATGTGAGAAATTACAAGGTCAGTATACCAGTGGAACCAATGCGGTTACGCAGCGTGGTGCTATCGAGGCATTGACTGGCGATTTGAGACCAAGTATTGAAATGAACAAAGAATTTGGTCGCAGAAGAGAGAGAATGTTGGAATTGATTAAAGCTATACCTGGCATTCAGATTGCTGAACCAGATGGCGCATTTTATGTATTTCCTGTCGTGACCGCTTATTTTGGTAAAAAGAATGGCGAAGAAGTGATTAAAGATGCAGATGACCTTTGTATGTACTTGTTAAATACTGCACACGTATCAACAGTTACAGGAAGAGCCTTTGGTGAACCAACCTGTATCAGGATTTCTTTTGCCAACAGCATGGAAAAAATCGAAGCTGCGATGCAAAGGATTAGTGATGCATTAAGTAGATTGGTGTAATAGATTGTTGTCAAAGTTGTCATAGTTATCATTGTTGTCGTAGTTAAAATACCATGACAACAATGATAACCACGATAACAATGATAACTTTTATTTACCACGCTATCCCATAATCCTCTCCATGGTTGCTGGAACCTCCCCAGAGTGATCCATGTTTCCAATCAAACCAGATGGCATTGATAGGTCCGGATGTTCTATCATCAAAACTCATCTTATAGCCCATAGCTTGCAAGGCTGTCCTTATGGACTGCGGTGTACTATCGTGTAATAAAATATTTCCGGGACGTGGTTTTCTATCATCTGTCTTTGTCCCACCCAGTGAAAGCCACAATTGATTGGTGTTGATATTTCCTGCTTCTGATGCACGTTGAACAGTCATGTTAAACTCGACCATGTTCAAAAAAAACTGAAGTAAATTTTGGTCCTGTGTATCACCACCCTGAACGGCAAAAGATAGAAAAGGCTTTCCATCTTTCATGGCAAAACTTGGTGTTAATGTAACACGTGGTCTTTTACCAGGTGCTACTACATTGAATGGATTAAGTGTTGAATCCAAAACAAAACTTTGCATACGCTGACTCATCCCAACACCTGTATTTCCAGCTATGCAGGCAGGTATCCATCCACCACTTGGGGTGATGGAAACAACCCATCCATCTTTATCTGCAGCTTCAACTGATGTAGTTCCTCTCCATAATCTATCTTGGTAGTCTTTGTCGAGCATGGCAATACTTCCAGTATCATGTGCTGGTGCAAAGTTTCTGCCTTCTCCGTTGAATTCAGTGAATCCCCTTGATGCCAAGAGGTCTTTAAATGGATTGGTTTTTCCTTCAAAAGGATAAGGGTCACCCGGACCAATAGCGGCATCATTCATTTTAGGATTTATCTGACTGGCCCTGAGTTTTGCGTATTCTTTGCTGAGCAATCCCTTGATAGGAATCTGTTTTGAGAAATAGGGGTCACCATAATAAAAATCACGATCTGCAAAGGCCATGCTCATGGCTTGATAAACCGTATGGATGTATTCAGTGCTGTTGTAGCCCATCTTCTTTAAATCGAAATTCTCCAAAATATTTAATGCCTGTAAAAGAACCGGACCTTGGGTCCAGGGTTGTAACTTATATACATCAATGCCTTTGTAATTGACAACGGTAGGCTCTTCTTCTAATGGTTTCCATTTAGCAAGATCTGCCTTAGTGATTAATCCGCCTTGTTCTTGTGCACCTCTAACAAATTCATCAGCAATATCTCCTTTGTAAAACCTGTCGTATGCCGCCATGATGGCTGCTTTGCGTGATGCTCCTTTTTTTAATGCAGCTTGTTCAGCTTCCACCATTTTTGTCAGTGTTGCCAACAAATCTTTTTGTACAAAGATTTCTCCGGCTTCAGGCGCTTCTCTTTTTTCTCCAAGGTGAGGTAAGAAGACCGACTTGCTATATGGCCATTCTTTGATGCGTTGCTTGCCTCTTTCAATGCTGTTTGCGGTTTGGGCGTCAATCGGATAACCAGCTGCCAGTTGCATCGCAGGTTTCAAAACCTCTTTCAAACTCATGGTTCCGTATTCAGCAAGCATGTGGCAAATACCTCCTGGTGTACCAGGTGTTGTTGCAGCTAGTGGACCGAATTCTGGAGGAAAGTTATATCCCTTGCTTTTAAAAAATTCAGGCGTTGCTCCAGTCGGTGCAATACCCATTGCATTTATTGCAATAACTTTTTTTGTCTTTGGATTATAAATCAATGCCTGTGTTTCACCTCCCCAGCTCAATACATCCCACATGGTGCAGGTTGCAGCCAACATGGCACATGCTGCATCGACTGCATTTCCGCCTTTATTAAAGATAGTAGCACCAGCAGTCGCAGCTAATGGTTTACCTGTAATAGCCATCCATTCTTTACCGTGCAAGGGGGGCTTCTGTGTTTGTTGTGCTTGGGTATTTATTAAACCTAATGTAAACGCAAAGAGCAACGACCATGAAATTCTTTTCATCGCAATTATTTTTATTATTGTCCCTTATAGATCTTTCCTTTTTTCATCACCAAATCCACCTTCTGTAGCAGATTGATGTATTTGAGTGCATCTCCCTTAACAGCTATAATGTCTGCTTGTTTACCTGGAGTTACTGTTCCTACTTTTTTATCCACGCCCATGAAAACTGAAGGCCAATAAGTAGCAGATTTAATGGCTTGAATAGGATCTACGCCAAATACACGAACCCAAACATCCAATTCGTTCCAGGTGCTTTGTGAATGGAACTTCATGGGTATACCACTATCTGTTCCAATCAACATAACAACACCTGCTTTTTGCAACTGACGAAATTTGGTTTCAAGTGTTGGTTTTCTGATGGGTGTAAGTTGAAAGTAACTTAATGTTCCAGGATATTTTAATGAAGATTTGATGTCTTTGATGACTGAATCAGGAAGACCCAAGTGCCATGATGGGTCATCCAGCTTTTCTGGATTATCGCGCACATCTTCATAATTATATAACCCTTCAATGGTAGGTGTCCAATATAAAGGACCTTTACTCATATTTGCTGTTCTTTCAGCAATAGCTTTCACAATATCATCTGGATAAGCAGGAGAGGAGGAAAGACCTGTGTGTTCGAAATTGTCGACTCCTGCTTGCAAGCCGATTCTGATTTCATCAGGACGATGAGAATGCCCTACAACCTTCAAGTTGTGTTTATGGGCTTCGTCAACAATGGCAAATACTTCCTCTTTCGACATTTCATCCTGGTCGATTAATTTGATACAATCAACACCAGCTTTTGCTAATTTTTGTACTTTCTCTCTCGCATCTTTTTCACCATATACTCCCCACCTGAATTGTTCAGTACCAGGGTAGGGACGGTGTTGTAAAAAAGGACCACTTACGTACATGGTTGCACCAGGGATTTCACCTTTGTTGATGGCATCTCTTACGGCAATGCTTTCTTCTAATGGTCCGCCTAGGTCACGTGCGCTGGTAACACCTGCCATCAACAATTGATGAGCAGACGCTGGCATGATTATTTTTTGAAAGAGAGGGGGATATTTTTTATCCCAATAAGGATAATCGGAGTGTCCGTTGATCATCATGTGCACATGCATGTCCCATAAGCCAGGCATAACCGTCATGCCCTCTGTTGAAATAATTTGAGTGCCTTTTGGAATATCAATTTCACTAACGCGTCCGACTTGTTCAATGGTTTCTCCGTTGATAATCACCACTGAATTCAAAATGGGTTTTCCGCCATAGCCATCTACCAGAGTGCCGCCTACTAGAGCTTTGCGTTGGGCCAACGAAATATTAGCAACTAAAATAAGAGAAACTGCAACTAAGATTTTTTTCATGATGACTGTTTTATATGGGATTCGTTCTTGATAATTTGATGATTTTTTTTGAAATCTCCGTCGATTGGAATGTATATGGGTATTAATATTTAAAAATCTTTCCACCCGCCATCACTTCCTGTGTCTTTTCATCAAAGGTTACTTTTTCACCAGTCCTTGCTGCTGCATTAGACATGATTGTGGCTATGGAATGGGTATAACCCGCTTCAACTGGTGCATTGGTTTGTTTTCTGCTTCTTACACATTCCATCCAGTTCCTGACGTGTGCTGAGGTTAGTTGATCTCCACCAGTATTTGCAGCAGTTTCTACTATAACCGCTCTATCTGCAAGGTTTATATCTGGCAACAAATTAGCCTTCATATTCATCTGCTTTGCAAAAGAAGCGGATAATCCACCTTTAGATGAAACTTTATTTGTTATCAGGTTCAATTCTCCACCATTGCTATAATAAATCTCACTTGGGTTTTCTTCTCCATTGTGCATACGCGACATAAATACCACCTGAAACCCTTTCGATAAATCGTTGGCTGGTCCATAATCAAACACAGCCGTTGTGGTATCCCAGTTTCTCCTTCCATCCTTCCATTGGTACACACCTCCATTTGCCACTACACTTCTTGGGTGTGATAAACCGGTAAACCAATGTACCGTATCTATTTGATGACTCATCCATTGTCCTGGCATCCCAGAAGAATATGGCCAGAAGAGTCGGTATTCTAAGTATTTACGCGGATCAAAATTTTCATAAGGTCTATTCATTAGGTAGCGTTTCCAATCCACATCCTCTTCTTTGCATTTCGCAACAAGATCAGGTCTTCTCCAGCGCCCTGGTTGGTTGACATTCCAAGTGAGCTCTACCATGGTGATATCCCCAAATTCTCCCGACTGAATATATTTTGCTGCAGCAAGGTAATTGGCTCCAGATCTGCGTTGTGAGCCGACTTGTATGATTCTATCTGAAGCTTTTGCTGCTTTCAATGCAGCACGGTTGTCTTCCATGGTTTCAGCAAAGGGCTTCTCTACGTAAATGTCTTTTTTTGCTTTTAATGCTTCAATAGTATGCAATGCATGTTGGAAGTCCGCCGTTGAAATAAAAACGGCATCAATGTCTTTCAGCGAATAAAGCTCTTCGTTGTTCTTGCAGCCTATAATATCGTGTTCCATTTTAGATTTTAAAAATGAAACGCCTTCTTCTCTTCTCAATTTCCAAATGTCTGATACGGCAACAATGTCAAAGTTTAATTCTTTATAGTGCTGCATGAAGCAGGGTATATGCGAATATTTATTTCTATCTGAGAATCCTACTACTCCAACCCGTACGCGATCATTCGCACCTAAGATATTTCCATAAGATTTTGCTGTAAAGCCCATAGAGGCTAGTGCGATGCTAGCACTTGCTTTAGCAGATTGTTTGATGAAATTTCTTCTTTGTGACATGGCAATCGTTGTTTTGAATATTGCCTTAAGTTAAGTTATTTTTTGCTTGCCATGGCTTTTGCAGTGGTGGTAATGTAATACTTCGATAACATATTGGGGACTTCCCAGGTAGGCATATTATTGAGTTTGAGGTATTCCAGGTATTTATTCATGACTTGAGCAAAATGTGCCTCATGGCCATTGTTGTATACTTCAGGAACTATTAATTGCCAACCACGCTTATTCTTTTGTATCGAGATTCCTGGGAATATTTTATTGATCTTGGCAACTGCCGAATAGAGTTTCTTTTCAAATTCTTGGTCATTGTCACGCTGTTCAATATAAAGTGTCGGTTTGTAATTTTCTGCAGCACCTTGTCGAATAATTAATGCTGCTTTTGTGCCACGCATCAATGAATAATGGGTGTCGCCTGCACCATCTGGTGCTTTGTAATTCCAGGTGACTGAAACTTTAGCATGAACACCATTGATTAAAAAAGTAATAGATCCATTGCTGTTTATTTGGAGCAGACCATTTTTATCGATTGTGCTATGTAAGTAATTTGGAATTTGTTTTTCTTTTGTTACAGCTGTGAATTCTTCGGGTGTTAAAGCAGTTTTCCATTCTTGTGCTTGAATTACCTTAATGTCTTTTTTGTAATTGATGATTTTTTCTGGGAAACAAGACCATTGAATAAGATCGACAAGGTGAGTAGTCACATCCACAATACCAGCCCCTTGTTGTTTATCATCAAAATACCAGCTGGGTCTGGTAAGGACGGCTCCTGAAACATATTTGTAAAAGTGATGGACACTTTCTTTGGTCACTGAAGGATCAGAGGGACTTCCTTTTTCCAGTATCCCAAAAAAAGCAGAATCCATGGATAAGGCTCTTTGTAATTGCGTAGTGATTTCAAAACGTTCAGTCATGATATCATAAAGCTGAACTTTGTTTTCTTTGGCTATTTCAAAAGTTTTTTTCAGTTTTTCAAAGCCTGTCTTATCAATTGCCATAGGTTTATCTGATAAAACATGCAAGCCGTTTTTTACAGACTCAAAAATATAATTTGTCTTTAGCTGATTGTTTCCTGCCAGTACAACAAGATTACCTTTCTTTTCTTGAATCATTTTGTTAAAGAAGTCGTCTTCGGTATATAGTATCTCTTTCCAATGAGTAGGCTCTGTTGTTCTTGTATTATAACTTTTAATGCGATCGAGGTGGAATTGAAGATCACTTCCGGGTTTTGCATAAACGTAAACAATGGAATCTATTTCAGGGTACATTGATTTTTGTACCAAGGCAGCATGAAAATGTCCAGGATCTAAGGTGATAATCTTTATTGATTGCGCAAAAGATGTCGACATTATTAAATTCAAAATTGCAAGTATAAATAGCCGACGAATTTTCATGATTAATTAGTTATACATTAGACCAACTTGCAAAAAAGGCAAGTACCAAAACGACTGCCAAAAGCAAGATAAATACACCTGCACTTCCAATAGAAAGTCCAGCTATGGCTAGTCCTTTACCTCGGCTCTTGTTTCTGTTTGTTGCTGATAATCCCGCAATACTCAATCCTATACCAACTGGCAGCAATGCAAAACTCAGGTAAGGAAGAAAGAACAAGCTGACAAAACCTACTGCAGAGGAAATAAAGCCCCATTTAGCAAATTTGTCGACTTTGTCTATTTTCTCTTCTTTTGTTTTTTTAATCTTTTTAAGTCCCTTTGATTTTTTGGTAGGTGCATCAACAAATGTTGATGAAACTGTATGAGACTGCGATGTATTCACCTCTGGAATAAATATTGCAGCTTGTGGTGTGAAAAGAAATAAAAACAGTGGTAATAAGCTTAAAATGATTTTGCTTTTCATAAGTTGATTATTTTGGGTCTAATTCTGTTGAATGAAGATAATGCAAAGTAGTTATTACTTCCTCAAATGGTAAGCTTTTGGTTGTGTAAATGCCCTTAAGCCTGCATGCGATAGGCTGGAGCCAAAACCAGAATGTTTTCTCCCGCTCCAGGGTAGTGCTGCACTCACACGATCACAACAGTTCCAATAGCCTGTACCGCTGTTTATTTGTGCTAATATATTTTCTGCTCTTTCCTGTTTGGATGAATATACCGCTGCTGTTAAACCGTATGCGGTATCATTCATTAATCCAATGGCTTCTTCGTCGTTCTTTACTTTCATGATACCTATAACAGGGCCAAACGATTCTTCTTTCATGAGCTGCATTTCGTGATTTACATTTACCACGACAGTCGGCTTGAAAAAATAACCTTTGCCTACTATGCGTTCACCGCCAGTTAATACTTGTGCGCCTTTTGTAACTGCATCATTAATTTGATTTTCTAAAAATCCAATTTGAGATTTCCTGGAAATAGTACCTAGGTAAACACCCTCTTCTTTTGGGTCTCCTATTTTCCAACTGTTCACTTCTTCAACAAATGCGGATACATAGTCATCATAAATATTTTCATGTACATAGATGCGTTCAACTGCACAACAGCTTTGTCCGTTGTTATAAAATACACCATCAGCTGTACCTTGTGCGACTGCCTTAATGTTTTCAACATCATCAGTCACGTAAAGCGGGTCTTTGCCACCAAGTTCACACTGACAGGGAACCATTTTAGAGGCAACCGCTTCATATATTTTTTTACCTGTTGCATAAGACCCTGTAAAGAAATAACCATCAAGTTGGAGATCGAGTAATAATTGTCCCACTTCACCACCACCTACTGCAACTTGAAATACATTGTCCGGTACTCCTGCTTCATTTAATAATCTTTCGATATGAAGACCGGTTAATGTTGCATATTCTGATGGTTTGTATAGTACTGCATTTCCTGCAAGCAATGCAGGGATAAATACATTGGTGCCGACTAGGTAGGGATAGTTCCATGCAGAAATATTACAAATCACGCCGAGTGGTTCATATTTGATGACCTCTTGCATGTTTTCAGCAACAGACATGGTTTCATCAGATAAGTAGGTCGATGCATTCGCCAGCATCCATTCGATACGGGACCTGGAGCTATTGACTTCATTTCTTGATTGTTGTAATGGTTTGCCGACTTCCTCTGTAAGGGTAGTAGCTAAAAGTTCAATGTATCTTTCAAGTAAAGCATGGTATCGTTTTATGATTGATAGCCTCTCGCTTAATGATGTTTGCTTCCATGAAGATTGACCTTTTTGTAAATCCTTTAATTTTTTTGAAACTGTTTCAGTATTATCAGTTTCAACAGTCGTGATTATTTCTTCAGTTGCTGGATTTACGATATTCATTTTTTGGCTGCTCATGTTAAATGTTACAAGGCTTTTTTATAGAGATTGAAGAAATCGTTTCTGGTTACTGGCTTTGGATTGTTGGGATGCGCAAAGTCTTCAATAGCCAAATCCGCCAAGGTGTTAAGGTGTTCTTCTTTTACACCGATACTGCTTAATTTGTGTGGGATATTGATCGTACTGTTTAGCTCAAAAAGATAATTGACTACACCCATACCATGCTCATCCTTTAGTTCCATGATTCTTGCCATTCTTCTGAATTTATCTTCGCATCCTTCAATATTAAATTCCATTCCGTAGGGTAAGTTGACTGCATTGGCAAGTCCATGGTGTGTATCTAGTAAGGAAGATAAAGGATGTGCAAGTGAATGAACTACGCCTAGTCCTTTTTGAAAGGCTACTGCTCCCATGAGTGAGGCAATCATCATATTTGATCTTGATTTCAAATCGGGATTGTTGACGGCCTTTTCTATGGATTGGTGAATTAAAGAAATAGCCTCAAGTGCTATGCCTTCACATAGCGGGTGGCTCATTTTAGCGATATACGCCTCCATATTGTGTGTGAGGGCATCCATTCCTGTAGCTGCTGTTACAGGTGCAGGTAAATCCATGGTTAACTCTGGGTCTGCAAATATAATTTTAGCCAACAGCTTGGGTGAAAACAGAATTTTTTTCTGGTGGGTGATGTCGTCTGCAATGATGGCACTTCGTCCAACTTCGCTACCTGTACCGGCGGTGGTAGGAATGGTGATAAAGTGAGGAACATCGTTGGTGACATAAACATCCCCGCCAATCAAGTCGTCATATTTGAATAGATCCTCTCTGTGGTTTACCCTCAATACAATCGCTCTTGCAACATCAATAGCTGCTCCACCACCAATACCAATGATACAGTCGTTTTTTGCAGCGTCATAAACTTCTGTACCCTTGTAGACATCTGATTTAACTGGATTCTTGTGGATGTCTGAAAATACGGTGACGTTAATACTTTTGTTACTTAGGTCTTGTGTTATTTTTTTGAAAAAATCGAGTGTAGCAACAACCGGATCTGTAACAATCAAAGGCGAATTCAAATTGTTTTTTTTCAAATAATCGCCCAGTTCTTTCACAGCTCCAGCCCCAAACCTGATGGTAGTCGGAAAATTATATTGCAACGTTGTCCTCATTGATTTGAATTAAATGATTTCAAAATAACGTTTGTATTCCCAGTCGGTTACTGCTTTTAAATGCTGGCGCCATTCCCATTCTCTGCTTTGCACGAAATGATTGGTAAAAGTCTCACCAAACAATTCTTTGGCAATTGAAGACGACTTCATTTGATTTGTTGCATCAATCAAAGTATAGGGAAGTGTACCATGTCCTTTCTCTAAGTATCCATTACCAACTATAGCAGGTTTTTTAAGTTTCATTTTCTTTTTGATGCCATAGAGTCCCGCTGCTAATGATGCTGCAATGGCTAAATAAGGATTAACATCTGCGCCAATAACTCTTGTTTCAATTCTACAGGAGTTGCTGCTGCCGTTCAATACGCGCAAAGCGACTGTTCTGTTATCAATTCCCCATGTAAGTGTAGTGGGAGCCCAGGCGCCTTCTACCAAACGTTTGTAACTGTTGATGGTTGGAGCGAACATGGGTAGAATGTAAGGAAGACAATGCAATTGTCCAGCTAAATAGCTTTTGGCTGTCTCGCTAAGTTTTTGTTTATCCTTCTCGTCATAGAAAAGATTTTTCTTCGCGGCTTTATCCCATAAGCTTTGGTGAACATGTCCGCCACATCCAGGTAAGTTTTCATTGATCTTGGCCATAAAAGTTGCCATGATCTTGTGTTTATAAGCAATTTCTTTGACACTGGTTTTAAAAAGTACTGCACGGTCTCCCGCTTCAAGAGCTTTGGAATGGGCTATGGCAGCTTCGTACGTACCCGGACCAGTTTCAGTGTGTAAACCTTCGATTGGAATATTGAATTGGGTAAGCTGTTCAAATAAATCAGTAAAGAATGGATTGTTTAAGCCAGTCCTTAATATGGAATAGCCAAACATGCCTGGGGTCAATGGCTCTAAATTTTTGAATTGCTTTTCGTTGGCAGATTGTGGCGTTTCTGCAAAATTGAACCATTCAAATTCTTGCGACATGAATGGGGTGAAACCCATCTGCTCAGATTGGGTTACTATTTTTTTGAGCAACTGACGCGGACAAACTTCGGATGGATTTTTTTTATGGTCGTTTAATTCTGCCAGAAAGAAGGGGATGTCATTTTCCCATGGGATCTTTCTAAATGTTGCTAAATCAATCGAAGCAGGACTATCTGGATATCCTGTATGCCATCCAGTAATGGTTGATTTGTCATACAACACATCTGCAGCATCCCATCCCATGATCACATCACAAAAACTGCTTCCCTTTTCAACTACTGATATAAATTTTTCAGCAGAAATGTATTTTCCTCTAAGAATTCCATCTATATCAGCGATAGCAATTTTTACTTTTCCTGAAGGATGGTTCTTGACGTATTGAAGTATTTCTTTGGTTTGCATAATATGACACTTTTATTAAGCAGTCGATTTTTTTTCTTTAATGGTAAATACAATTAAGCTTACACATACAATTGCTATATAAATTCCTCCTAAAAGATGGTTGTAATATACCATAGCGAGTAAAGAAATGGAGGCTATGGTTAGTGCAAGTATTGGTAAGATAGGGTAGAGAGGGACTTTAAACGGACGTTCTAATTGTGGTTCCGATTTTCGAAGTTTTAAAACGGATATCATTGAGATGATATATAGTGTTAAAGCTCCAAATACAGATATGGTAATAATTTCAGCGGTTTTTTCTGTCATCAATGCGCCAACACCAATGAACATATTGAAAATAAGTGCGTTGGCTGGTGTCTTGAATTTTGGATGAATCTTTTCCAATGCTTTTGGAAAATAGCCAAACCGACCAAACTCGAAAGTCGCTCTACCCGCTGCTAATATTAATCCATGAAACGAAGCAACCAATCCTAATAATCCAATGGTTATAAGCAGATGATATAAGCCGCTGTTATTTCCAAAAATTTCTCCTAATGCAAGCGGTAATGGAGAGTCTGATGTACTTCCATCAGTTTTGTATACAATTTTTTCCCATCCACCTACGCCAATAGAACTGAAGAAGGTCAGGAAACAAAGAATGGTTAGTGTGACAATTGCAGATCCAAATCCAATTAATATTGTTTTTTGCGGACGAATAGTTTCTTCTGCAACATTGGCAACTCCTTCAATGCCTAAGAAGAACCAGATGGCAAAGGGGATAGCTGCGAATATGCCTTGCCATCCATTAGGCAATGCATTTTTGTTCAGGTTACTAATTTCAAAATGAGGTAATGTTAATCCTGCAAACAATAAGAGTTCTCCTACTGCAAGAATGGTGATGATCAATTCAAACAGTGCAGCCGCTTTTACACCTGATATATTCAATGCTGTAAATATCAGGTAACTGACAATGGAAATATAAAGAACTGGTATTTCTGGTAGAAACAGATTAAAATAAGCGCCAATAGCAAATGCAATTGCAGGAGGAGCAAAAGTAAATTCAATGATTTGTGCAATACCGGCTATAAAGCCCCATTTTTTACCCAGAGCCCTGTTTGCATAATCAAAACCGCCCCCTGCTTTTGGGATGGCGCAAGCGAGTTCAGTATAACTGAACGTAAATGCGGCATACATTATAACAATGAATAAAGTAGCAATAGCCAATCCCCAAGTACCTCCCTTTTCCAACCCCAGGTTCCAGCCAAAGTACATACCGGAAATCACATAGCCCACACCAAGTCCCCACAGCATTAAAGGTGTCAATGTTCGCTTGAGTCCCTGTTGTTCCAACGTTATTATTTTGATTGTTGTGAAAATAAGAAATATTGTAGTCTAAGTTTCTTTATTTTGATGATGTTTTATGAATAAACAATTCGATTATATCGTTATTGGTGTAGGCTCCATGGGCTCTTCTACTTGTTACCATTTGGCAAAGTCAGGGGTAACTGTTTTAGGAATAGAACAATTTGAATTGGCACATGAAAAGGGTGCTCACAGTGGGCAATCCAGGATAGTGCGGAAAGCTTATTTTGAACATCCAGATTATATTCCTTTGTTAGAGAGGGCTTATCAGAATTGGCGTGAGATTGAAAAGGTTTCAGGAAATAAGATGTATCATGAAACGGGTATATTTTATGGAGCACCAAAAGGACATGTGATTATTGGGAACATTAGATCTGCTGCTGCGCAATACCATATTCCTTTGATGGATAGCAAGAAGGGAGACCAATTGGAAATATCGGCTTTATTTGAAATGCCGGCCGATTATGAATGGATTTATGAGCCGCAGGCCGGATTTGTGGAGACAGATAAAGCTATTTTGACTTATGTTGATGAAGCTCAAAAATTAGGAGCTGAAATACACATAAATGAAAAGGTTTTAGGATGGGAAGTGAATGATGAAGCAGTGGTAGTAAATACCAGTAAAGGGACTTATACCTGTAAGAAGGTTATCGTGACTGCAGGTCCTTGGTCGGCCAAGTTAATGCCAACCACAAACGATCAATTGACCATCACCAGGCAGACCTTAATGTGGATCAAGCCCAATGTTGATGAGTTATTTTATACTCCTGGTTTTCCGTGCTGGTTTATGATCGACAATAACCAGCCTGGCGCATACTATGGTTTTCCAATAACAGAAATAAAGGATGACAAGAATCCTATAGGATTTAAATTCGCTTATCACTATCCTGGAAAAGAAACAGATCCTGATCAGGTAGATAGAGAAATAACAGAAGAGGATAAAGAGCCTTTATTGAATTTTATCGACAAGTATATGCCAAAAGCAAAAGGGCAGGTGCTTGGTGTCAAGACCTGCCTTTACAGCAATTCACAGGACGAACATTTTGTAATTGATAGCTTACCAGAAACTAAGGGTAGGGTTTGTTTTGCAAGAGGATTTAGCGGACATGGGTTTAAATTCGTATCAGTTATTGGAGAAATTATGGCTGATTTAGCTTTAAATGGTAAGTCTGATTTGCCAATTGAATTTTTACGGGCTAATCGATTTGAAAAAGCTTAGTCGGCTTTGTAAAATGATTCCACTTCATCCATTTCTCCATCTTCTACTCTGACGGTTAAATATTTTCTTTGCCCTTCTAGTTTGATCACCCAAATATCTCTTTCATAGGCCTTCACGTGAATTGCCCGAATGATTTTATAGTTGTCGTATGATCTTAATACATCATTTTTGATGCCTTCGGGTAGGTGTTTCTCATAACCATAACTGATGTCGTATTTCATAACACCGTTTTTTCTGAACAGTGCATTATGGTCCATGTCTTTCATGAAAAACTTTGCGAGATAATCTCTGTCGTAATTGTACCAACGCAAATTTTCTGCATCAGGGAATGCTCTTCTAAATGAGCTGTAAACGCTTGTAGTAATGGCGCTTGCAGCCGTTATGCGTACCTCAGGTAAGGTAATTACTGTATCTCTGTCTTGGGCAACTGCTATAAAGCAATTAGCGGCAATGATTAATGTGAAAATGATTTTTTTCATGGTAAAGCGTTTAGATGTTTGAATTTGTCAGACAAATTTGTACATCTTACCTGCTCAAAGAAATGATCATCATCAACCAAAGGGATGATTATAGGGGGTGTTTATTCTAACACTTTTACAACCCTTGTCATTTTGCCATCAGTGTTAACGCCTTCTAATACAACATTAAGTTTAGTGCTGAAGTCGTTATTGAAGAATTGAATTTTGAAGCGCGGATGTTTTTTGTTGGTTATGATATATGGACTCCAAAAGAGGGTGGTCCTGATATCTGTTTCTGGATTATCACCAGCATCATATTGCGGGTTATAAAATTCTTTAAATCTCGTATACCCAGGGATAAGTGTAGAAAGCATTCCTTTGTTACTTTTACCGTCTCCAGATGCTCTCACATCGCCACCTTTTTTGGTGTATATCGCAATTGCTCCACCACTACCTCCGCCAATACCTCCGAAGAATGGGGGTCTGAATACTTTAATGATGGCAATGTCTCGGATGTTCATCGACTGAATAAATTCTGGTCCAACCAATTGCTGATCTAAATAGACTTCAGGGTTAGTGCCTCTCCAGAGCAGTTGAACCTGACTTCCTGATCTGCTGATCATTAAACCAGGTATTCTGCCTTGTAAATAGGTGAACAAATCTAAGCCTCCCAATGAAGCAGGATCATTCATGAAGTCGAGTATTTGCGCATCACCACCTGAAAAAAGTCCACTTGCATATCTTTCATCTAATGCGTCTTCCTTTGGTTTTTGTCGCGATTTAATTATGACTTCTTGCAGTGTTTTGTATTGGGATTTGCTTTTCCAATCTTCTTGTAATTTCAAGAAATATGCCATACGTGCTCTGGCAATGCTATCATTCCATAGTTGCACTTTTTCTAATTCATTGTAGCCAATTAATTTGGTTGATGGTTTTAATAATCCATTGTCAAATTGTATTTGGGTGATGTCGTTCAACTTTGGATTGTTATTAAAGCTGTAAAAAAGTTTAGCAGTGTCATAAAACATTTGTTCTCTGGTTTCGAAATATCCATCCTTAGACACTTGTTGAAACAAGAAGCTTTTGCTACTGTCTTTGTTCTGTAACACCATGTTCAACAACAGCTCATTCGCACTCACATTTTTCAATCCATATACTAAGCCACGAATTTTCATGGATTCTGATTCAGGCAGGTAGGTGAGTGTAGGGCCTTTTCCTGCTCTGATGTCTTGCCAATTGAATCTGCGCCAACCGTTGGTCATCATCAACAGATCTAAATTGGCAGTCACCTCATCTGAATCGCTGGATAAATAATAGCCAGGATTGTGAATCTTTCCTTTTAGTTCGCTGTTGAGCAATAAATCCGCATAGATGGTATTTCCCAAACTACCATTATCTAAATTTCCATCTGTAATGGAAATTGACATATTTGTGGTTGTGGTATCAGATACTAAGATGTCAATTACATTTTTACCTCTTTTGGTGAGTGTGGTTAATTGTGGAATAATCTTTGCGCCAAATTCATGAAGACGGTTGTTGACAAAAATCAAACGTTCTGCTACTGGAAGCCAATCGCTTGTAAACAATGAAAATTGCAATACCCCTGTATTCATTTCTGCTATAGGAATCTTGGCGTATAAAGATGTTTTATCTGTTGCGTTTAAAGCGACTTTAAACAAGATTTCCTGGTTCATGTGCACGAGCAAGTTCAATTGTTTAAAGTTTTCAGGAACAACTTGGGTACGGTCGACTTTTACCCCTGCGAATTCATTTGATATCCTAACTGCCATTACTACCCCTTCTGCTTTGGCGGCTGGTAATTTAGTATTACCAGAATTGCCAAAACTATCGCTCCATTTGATGGAGTAGCTTTCACCTGCTTTGGGTATCAGAATGAAACTACCCATCCCGTCATGCTTTATTTTTAAAGTGTCAAGGATTTTGTTTTTATCATTTTGAAGGAATGCTTTGACTTTTACTGGCTTCCCAAATTGATCATACGCTTTAAATGCAACAAGTGAGGTCATCCCATTGACAAGGTCACCGCCCTCAGGGAATACATCCAGTTTGGTTTTTCGGGTAATGGGTTTTATTTTCTGTGCAACGTCATTATTGTTGATGGTGATATTTCTTTGGTAGGTATAGGCAGAGTCATCATTAAGTCCCCATTTTGTATAGACCTTCATCCTAATAAAATCACCTTTGTAATCTGCAGGTAAATCGAATGCTCCTTTTGCGGTAGATTGAAAAAGAGGAGAGATGGTTTGTTTGATAAATTTCCCTGTTGTGTCGAACCACTCAACATATACGTTTTTACTCAGTGCAGTTAGGCCATTCCCATCCATGATGTACACTTTGTACCAGATGGTCTCTTCTTTATTGTACACTGTTTTATCAAAATGAACGTGTACTTTCTCTTTCGGAAAGTAGTTAGCATATATATTAATGATTGAATCAGGTTCCTGTGCCTGTGTATGCAGAATAGAAAAAAGAAAAGCTAAGGATAAGGTGAATAAGCTACTACGCAGTTTCATGGCATTCAAATATGCTCTAAATTAACAAATCCCAGTATTAATTTATCATTATGTATAAGAATGGGACTGTTATGATCCGAGCTAAGTTTACCTCTGCTTCACAATACCAATACTTAAGATTCATTGGTATAAAAAGGCGAATATTGATGATATGCCATAAATATCTGATTTAATGGAGATGTCTGATACGGGTTGCCTTGAGTGGAGGTTTAAAATTTGCCCTTTTTTTTGTATAATCTCTTGTGCGTTTGCCGCCAAACAAAAGAGTAAAATTGGTGTTAAGCAAAAAGAGATTTTAAGTAACCACATAATATCAGAAATATAGTTTTCATGTTGTCGGTTACTTGAAAAAGTAGTTTACGGATATTATATTTATTCACAATTAAAAATACAATTATGGATCGTAAGGATTTTTTAAACAAACTTTCAGGTGGTTTAGCTTTAACCTGCGTTTCCTGTATGATGGCAGCCTGCTCAAAGGAAGACAACAATGGGGGAAATGGAAATACTCCGATTCTTACTATTGATTTAAATGCTCAGCTAGGCAATATTGGTGATTTTGTTGCTTCTGCTGGGGTGATTGTAGTGCGAGTAGCAGCTGGAAACCAAGTTGCAAGCTTTAAAGCATTTTCCAATGTTTGTCCACATGAAGCTGGCACTATTTCCTATAATAAAACCACAACTGTTTTTACTTGTGCAAGGCACGGTGCAACATTTAACCAAAATGGTGCCGTAACAGGTGGTCCAGCTGCAACCGGTATGAGAACAAAAACTGTGTCAATTAGTGGAAATACACTAACTGTTTTATAGTACCATGAGTAGTCCTAAGTTATTTATGGTACTTATTGGTTGTAAGCCAGAAGGCCGTCATACAGAACAACACGATATATTCTTTGGTATTGCTTCCAACATGAAAGAATTATTGCCCCAAATCATAGCATTTTGGCCAGAGGCTAAGGGTGATTTGCATATAGATGGCTGGAGGGAAGTTAATCAAGTCGATGGTTTTGATGTAAACGTTGAGGTGCGTTCTGAAAATAATGTTGATCAAACCCATCAATTGTTTTTCATCAACCTTGGCGGGTACAAGCAACATGAATTTGATGAATTTCATTACAAGATGATTGTTGCAGCGGCTGATAAAGCTGAAGCTGTCAAACGTGCAAAAGCGACAGCCTTTTATAAGCATACTCAGTTTGATGGAGCAAAATCACACATCGATGATAAGTACGGCGTGGATGTTGATGATTTTTATAAAATTGAAGAAGTATTGAGTCCGTCAACCAAAAGTCAATATACCATTCATCTTTCTACAGCAAATACAATTAAGGAAGATGAGCTTCATTTGGGCTACTTCAAATTGACTTCTTTCAACTAATATATAAACGTTTTTTTAGGTATATTCATGGGGTATTATTGAAACAATACCCCATGATTGTATTTGCCAGAATTATTGTTTTTATTTTTCTATCTCTTGTTGTATTGCAATCCTGCTCTTCATCAAATTCTGAAGAAGTTTGGATGAAAGAAAAACGCAAAGTTGTTTATACTACTGATTTTACGCCACTTTCACCAGAAGAGAGTTTAACGCGTATTCAATTGCCTCCAGGTTATAAAGTAGAATTGGTTGCTGCTGAGCCTATGGTACAGGAGCCTGTCGCACTATGTTGGGATGGAGATGGAAGAATGTATGTTGCCGAGATGAATACTTATATGATTGATGGGAATGGCACTGGTGAGTTTGATGCGGTTTCAAGAGTTAAGATGTTAGAGGATACAGATGGAGATGGAAAGATGGACAAATCGACCATCTTTATTGATAGCCTTTTGTTGCCAAGGAGTTTGTTGATGGTAGGAGATGAGTTGCTTGTCGGTGTTACGAATAACCAAAGTATTTATGCTTACAAAGACACCAATGGTGATGGAAAGGCAGATCAAAAAAGATTGGTGTTTAAGAATCAAGTTTTAGATATCAGAAATTTGGAACATCAGAATGGTGGATGGGTCTGGAATATGGATAACTGGATTTATCCAACGAGAGATAATTTGAGGTATAGGTATGTAAAGGGACAACTCATTGCAGATACCATGATGGACAATATGATTGGTCAGTGGGGTATGACGACCGATAATTATGGTAGGTTATTTTATTCTGAAGCAGGACCAGGTCTGCCAGCTGTTCAAATTCAACAAATGCCTGTATATGGAGCATTGAATTTTGCGGATCAATACTCACAAGATTTTACAAAGCCTTGGCCAGTTGTAAGTAATGTGGATGCGCAGAGTGGTCCAAATGTGTTGCGTTCAGAAGATAGCACTTTGAAAGAGTTTACATCTGGTTGTGGACAATCGATTTTCAGAGGGGATCGATTGCCGAAAGATATGCAGGGCGATTATTTCATTGCTGAGCCTGTCGCACGTATCATTAAACGTGGAAAAGTAATCAACAAGAATGGTAAGATTGTTTTGGAGGATGCTTATCAGGAAAAGGACTGGTTGGCATCAACTGATTTAAATTTTCGTCCTCTAAATACATACACTGGTCCCGATGGTGCTTTCTATATAGTTGATATGTATCATGGCATCATTCAAGAATC